>JACDJA010000079.1_pt1 | contig 134715 bp, 115 predicted proteins | sample 7449241 | NCBI WGS metagenome assembly JACDJA01 (sample SAMN14253289, study PRJNA609438) | sludge metagenome | isolation source: initial anaerobic sludge | collected 2018-12-20 | reverse complement strand
TCGCCGTGGTCGCCTCCGAGGTCCGCGCCCTGGCCCAGCGCTCGGCCGGCGCCGCCAAGGAGATCAAGGGCCTGATCGACACCTCCGTCGAGTCCACCGCCAAGGGCAACGAGCAGGCCTCGCGCGCCGGGGCCACCATGCGGGACATCGTCGACAGCATCCACCGCGTCACCGACATCATGGGCGAGATCAGCGCGGCCAGCCGCGAGCAGACCACCGGCATCGAGGAGATCAACTCGGCGGTCACTCAGATGGACGACGTCACCCGGCAGAATGCCAGCCTGGTCGAGGAGTCGGCCGCCGCCGCCAGCAGCCTGCAGGAGCAGGCCGACACCCTGGCGCAACTGGTCGCCACATTCCGGTTGAAGGATCAGGGCGCCCAGGCCGCCGAACGACCCGTCGCCGCGCTGCCGAGACCGGCGACGGCGCCGAGGCTGGGGCACGGGGGGCGTTGAGAGGGGGCGGCTGATACCATATCGGCCTTTGCCCTACACGCCGATACCGCCATGAAACTCGCCACCTGGAACGTCAATTCACTGAACGTCCGCCTGGGCCACGTCCTGGACTGGCTGCGGGCCAATCCGGTCGACGCGCTGTGCCTGCAGGAACTGAAGCTGCCGGACGAGAAATTCCCGCACGAGGCCCTGCTGGACGCCGGCTACCACGCCTGTTGGGCGGGACAGAAGACCTACAACGGCGTGGCCATCCTGAGCCGGACGCCCCTGCTGGACGTGCAGCGCAACATCCCGGGCTACGAGGATCCACAGCAGCGGATCATCGCCGCCACCCTGCCCGGCCCGGACGGCAGGCCCGTGCGCGTCATCAGCGCCTATTGCCCCAACGGCCAGGCGGTGGGCAGCGACAAATACGCCTACAAGCTGGACTGGTTCCAGGCGCTGCGCGGCTGGCTGGACGCCGAGATCGCCCGCCACCCGGACCTGGCGATCCTGGGCGACTACAACGTCGCCCCGGCCGACGAGGACGTGCACGACCCCGCCGCCTGGGCGGGCGGCATCCTGGTCTCCGACCCCGAACGGCAGGCCTTCCGCGATCTGCTGGGCCTGGGGCTGCGGGACACCTTCCGCCTGTTCGACCAGCCGCCGCGCACCTTCAGCTGGTGGGACTACCGCCAGATGGGCTTCCGGCGCAACGCCGGCCTGCGTATCGACCACATCCTGGCGACGCCGGACCTGGCAGCGCGCTGCCGGGAATGCGGCGTGGACAAGACGCCGCGCGGCTGGGACAAGCCTTCCGACCACGCGCCGGTCGTGGCGACGTTCAGCACCGCCCAGTCTGGAACGGACTGAACGGGGCCGGCTTATCGATCCGCAAGCCCTGGCCCGCGCCCGGGCCATCCCGGGCAAAGCGTCTATAATCCGTCACTCGTCCCTCTTCCCCCACGCCCATGCCGCTCGACAGCCGACTGATCGCCCATCTGGACCGGGGGCTGGTCCTGGACATCACCCTGGAAGACCTGCCGTTCCGGGTCTACGTGGCCCAGCGCGAAGCCGACATCGAACAGGTCGCCGACCTGGTCCCGCCTGAACAGTTCCAGGGGGACGGCGACGTCCACGTCGCCGCGATCCACGACGGCGACGACGCCTCCGAGCAGATCCAGGACGTGCTCTTCAACCTGAATCCGGGCGACGCCATCGTCTTCCTGTGCACGGGCCCCCAGGCCTACGCCGAGGCGCTGGCCGAGCTCGGCCAGCCCGACGCGGCGTCCGCCGCACGCTGATCCGAACCCGACACATGACACAGTCTTCCGGCAATATCTTCATGGTGGTCGCTCCCAGCGGGGCGGGCAAGTCCAGCCTGGTCAACGCCCTGCTGGAACAGGACCCCACCCTGGCCCTGTCCATCTCCTGCACCACCCGCACGCCCCGGCCGGGCGAAGAAGACAAGAAACACTACCGCTTCGTCTCCGTGGAAACCTTCCAGGCCCTGCGCGACCGGGGCGACATGCTCGAATGGGCGGAAGTCCACGGCAATTTCTACGGCACGCCCCGCGACCGGGTCGACCAGGCCCTGGCCGGCGGCACCGACATCATCCTGGAAATCGACTGGCAGGGCGCCCTCCAGGTGCGCCGCCACTACCCCCAGGCGATCGGCATCTTCATCCTGCCGCCCTCGATCGAGGCCCTGGAAGCCCGCCTGAAAAAGCGCGGCCAGGACGCGCCCCAGGTCATCGCCCGGCGGCTGCTGGCCGCGGGCGGGGAAATGGCGCATGCCTCCGATTGTGAATATGTTATTATTAATCAAGAATTTAGCCTTGCATTGGAACAGCTCCGGCAAGTCGTCGGGGCGGCGCGCCTGCGCTACACGGCGCAATCCGTCCGGCACGCCGAACTGTTCACCCAGCTGGGCATCCGCAAACCGCTGTCAACCGCTTCCTGAACCAGGACACATATGGCCCGCATCACCGTAGAAGACTGCCTCGAACAAGTCCCCAACCGCTTCGACCTGACCCTGGTCGCGACCTATCGCGCCCGCGAACTGGCCCAGGGACACGAACCCCGCATCCAGAGCCACAACAAGCCCACGGTCACCGCGCTGCGCGAAATCGCCCAGGGGCAGGTCGGCACCGAGATGCTGCGCAAAGTCCCCACCTGATTCCGGGGGCGGGCCATGGCGTTTTCAGGCTTGCGCGGCGCGTCCTCCGGACTGCTCGCCGTCCTGCGCAAAGGCCCCCGCCTGCGGCGGCGCAAGCCGCACACGGCCCCCGCCCCGCAGTCCGAACCCGCGCCCAGCCCGATCGCCTCGCTGGCCGGGCTCAACCAGATCGTTTCCGGGTATCTCGGTCCGCGCGACATCGAACGGATCCGGGAAGCCTACCGTTTCGCCGACAATGCCCATCTGGGGCAGTTCCGCGCCAGCGGCGAACCGTACATCTCCCACCCCATCGCCGTCACCGAGATCTGCGCCGGCTGGAAGCTGGACGCCGATTCCCTGATGGCCGCCCTGCTGCACGACGTGATCGAGGATCAGGACGTCAGCAAGCAGGAACTGGCCGAGAAATTCGGCGTCGAGGTCGCCGAGATCGTCGACGGCCTGACCAAGCTCGAGCGCCTGGAATACGCCACCAAGGCCGAGCAGCAGGCGGAATCCTTCCGCAAGATGCTGCTGGCCATGGCGCGCGACGTGCGCGTGATCCTGATCAAGCTCGCCGACCGGCTGCACAACATGCGCACGCTGGACGCGGTCAACCCCGAAAAGCGCCGCCGCGTGGCGCGCGAAACCCTCGACATCTACACGCCGATCGCGCACCGGCTGGGGCTGAACGCGCTGTTCCGCGAACTGCAGGACCGCTGTTTCAAGGCCATCCACCCGAACCGCTACGCCGTCCTGCACAAGGCCATGATGGCGGCGCGCGGCAACCGCCGCGAAGTCATCTCGAAGATCGCCGAGGCCGTGCGCGCCGCGCTGCCCGCCGCCGGCCTGGACGCCGAGGTCAACGGCCGGGAAAAGTCGCTCTACGGCATCTACAAGAAAATGGTCGAGCAGAAAAAGTCGTTTTCCGACGTGCTCGACATCTACGGCTTCCGCATCATCGTCCACACCCTGCCGGAATGCTATCTGGCCATGGGCACGCTGCACCAGCTGTACCGTCCGGTGCCCGGCAAGTTCAAGGACTACATCGCCATCCCGAAGATCAACGGCTACCAGTCCCTGCACACGACGCTGATCGGCCCCTACGGCACGCCGGTGGAATTCCAGTTCCGCACCCGCGACATGGACCACGTGGCCGAGGAAGGCGTGGCATCCCACTGGCTGTACAAGGAACAGGGCACTTCGCTCAACGACCTGCAGAAGCGCACCCACCAGTGGCTGCAGTCGCTGCTGGACATCCAGAGCCAGACCGGCGATTCGGGCGAATTCCTGGAGCATGTCAAGGTCGACCTGTTCCCCGACGCGGTCTACGTGTTCACCCCCCAGGGCAAGATCCTGTCGCTGCCGCGCGGCGCCACGCCAGTGGATTTCGCCTATGCGATCCACACGGACGTCGGCAACCACGCCGTGGCCTGCAAGATCAACGGCGAATTCTCGCCGCTGCGTACCGAACTGCACAGCGGCGACTCGGTGGAAATCGTCACCTCGGCCGCCTCGCGCCCCAGCGCCCAGTGGCTGAACTACGTGCGCACCGGCCGCGCGCGATCGGAAATCCGCCACTACCTGCGCAACGAGCGCTACGAGGAATCCGTGGCCTTCGGCCGCCGGCTGCTGAACCAGGCCTTCGACCAGTTGTCCATCCCCTACCCCAAGGACGACGACCCGCAATGGGAACGGCTGACCAAGGGCTCGAGCGGGGCCTCGCGCACGGAAATCCTGGCCGACATCGGCCTGGGCAAGCGCCTGGCCGCCGTGGTGGCGCGCCGCTTCGCCCCGGAAAACGCCATGCTGGAAACCACCGCGATGGCAGTGGACGAATTCACGTCCGTCACCAGCGCGCCCATCGTGATCCACGGCAACGAGGGCCAGGCGGTCCAGTTGGCGCCCTGCTGCGGCCCGCTGCCGGGCGATGCGATCATCGGCGGCATCCGCCTGGGCCACGGGCTGGTGGTCCACATGAGCGACTGCCCGGTGGCGATGCGCCAGCAGGCGCGCGAACCGGAGCGCTGGATCCCGGTGATCTGGGACACCACCACCGCCCGGCACCTGACCACGCGCCTGGAACTGACCGTGCTGAACGAGCGCGGCGTACTGGGCCGCCTGGCGGCGGAGATCACCGAGGCCGACTCCAACATCATCCAGCTCACCATGCCCGACGAGGCCGCCGCCACGGCCCTGCTCAGCATCATGGTCCAGGTCGACAGCCGCAAGCACCTGGCCCAGGTCATCCGCGCCATCCGGCACGTCCCCCAGGTCCAGAAAATCGTCCGGGCGAAGGGATGAGGCAGGACTGGAAATGGTCCCTGCGGACCATTTCCAGCCTGCCGAATCGGAGCGGCTTGCAAGCCGCGACGTGGAGGGATGCCCCAATTTGAAAATGTCCCCGCCTGCCGAATCGGAGCGGCTTGCAAGCCGCGAGGTGGAGAGATGCCGCCAAGGCGCACAACACAAAGGCCTCGGAATTCCGAGGCCTTTGCCATCTTGCCGGGCTAAAACCGGTCAATTCGACCCGCCGTCTCCCTGCTCGATCAGCTTGCGGCCCTCGTCCGTGACCTTGACGCCCAGTTGCTGGCGCAGTTCGGCCAGCACGGCCTGCTGTTCCACGCCGCCCCAGACCCGGGCCATCTGCTGGCCCAGGCCGGCGAGCGCGGGCGTGTCCGTGGTGCCGGGCTGGACCTTGTCGACCTGGACGATCGCATAGGCGCGCGCCAGCGCCACGCCGCCGAAGGCCGGCAGCTTCTTGTCCGCCTCGACCGAGAACGCGGCGTCCAGCACGTCCTTGGACAGGCCGGCGGGATCCAGGCGGCTGATCGTCGCCGGATCGCCGAAGCCTTCGGCGGAGGGCTGGGCCTGCAGCGCGGTCAGCGCCTTCTCGCCCTCGGCCACGGCGGCGGCCAGGGCGCGCTCGTCGGTCAGCTGCGCGCGGATGTGGTCCTTGACCTGCTCCAGCGCCGGCACGTGCGCCGGCGTCACGTCGCGCACGCGCACCACGGTCATGGTGTCGGGCGAGATCTCGATCACGCCGGAGTTCTGCTTGTCGGTCAGGACCTGGGAACTGAACAGGGCCTGGCGCACACGCACGTCGCCCAGAATGGCCGAGTCGCCGGAGGCGGAGGCCGCGCCCGGCCCCGCCTCGTCGGCGCTCAGCAGGCGATCGCGCGCGATCCCGCCAGCCTGGCGGACCTGCAGGCCGAGGTCCTTGGCGGCCGGATCCAGGCTGGACGGGTTGTCGTAGACCAGGCTGGTGAGCTTGGTGGCCATGTCGGCGAACCGGTCGGCGGCCAGCTGGCGGCGCACCTCGTCCTCGACCTTGGCGCGGGCCTGCTCGAAGGATTCGCCCTGTTCGGGCTGGACCTGGTCGGCCATGAAGACGTGATAGCCGTCCGGCCCCTTCACGGGATCGGAGATCTCGCCCTGCTTGAGCGCGAACACGGCCTGTTCCATCGCCAGCGGCAAGGTGCCGCGCTGGATCCAGCCCAGGCGGCCGCCATCGCGCGCCGTGCCGGCGTCCTGCGATTCCTTGCGGGCCAGGTCGGCGAATCCGGACGGCTCCGCGCGGGCGCGGGTGACGATGCCCTCGGCCTTGGCCAGCGCGGTCTTGGCGACGTCGTCGGAGGCGCCGGCCGGCAGCTTGACCAGGATGTGGCTGACGCTGACGCGCGCCGGCACCACGTAGCGCGACTTGTTCTGCTCGTAGTAGTCCTTCAGCCGGGCCTCGTCGATGGCCGGCACGCTGGCCAGGGCGGCGGCCTCGTCGAGCACCAGGTAGTCGGCGGACACCTGCTCGGGCAGGCGCAGCGCGTCCTGGTGGCTGTCGTACCAGGCCTGGATGTCCTGGTCGGACACCTGGACGTCCTTGGCGTGGTCCTCGGCCTTGAACACCCGCAGCCGGATGGTGCGCTCTTCGGTCAGGGCGCGCTTGAGGCCGTCGAGCACCGGGGCCGGCAGGCCGGCCGTGTCGCGCACCGGGCCGAGCACGCGGTCCAGGGCCAGCTCGGAGCGCTGCCCGGCCTCGAAGTCGCGCGGCGTCAGGCCGTAGGACGTGAGGACCTCGTGGTAGCGGTCGGGAGAGAACTGGCCGTCGACCTGCAGCTGCGGCATGGCGGCGATGGCGCGGCGCAGGGCGCCGTCGGACACGCTGAAGTGGTTCTGCGTCGCCACGGCGATCTGCAGCTTGCGATCGATGAGCTGGTCCAGCAGGGCCTGGCGCGCCTGGGGATTGTCCAGCAGGGCCGGGTCGAATCGGCCCTGGCTGCTTTCCTGCATCTGCTGCAGCTGGTTGCGCTGGGCCTGGACGAACTCGTCGCGGTTGACCGAGGCCCGGCCGATTTCGACGAGGGCCGGATCGGCCGTGACGAAGGAATAGCCGCTGATCCCGAAGAACACGAAGGACGGCACCACGAGAATCAGGAGGATCAACTGCATCAGGCGCTGATGCGTGCGAATGAAATCGAACATGAACGGCTCACCTGCTGGAGACTGACGGCCCCAGGGCCGCGCGAACGAAATGTTCCGCAGTTTACCACCGTGGAACGTCCCCCCGCCAAGGCGAAGGACGCCTGCCTGGCGGGGGGCGCCCCCGCTGGCTAAAATGCGGGCTGTACCCTTTCAACGGCCCCGCCCCCATGTTCCCATCCCATCCCGCCTGGCCCTGGCCGGCCTTCATCGCCCACCGCGGCGGCGGCCGCCTGGCCCCCGAAAACACCCTGGCGGCGATGCGCGCGGGCGCCGCCGCCGGCTTCGGCATGGTGGAATTCGACGTCAAGCTCAGCGGCGACGGCATGCCCTTCCTGCTGCACGACGACACCGTGGACCGGACCTCGGACGGCCACGGCGTGGCCAGCGAGCTGGACTGGCGCGCGCTGGGCCGGATGGACTTCGGCGGCTGGCACGGACCGGATTTCGCCGGGGAGCCGGCGCCGTCCCTGTACGCCGTGGCCCGCTACACCCGCGTCCACGGCATCCACAGCAACGTCGAAATCAAGCCGACCACCGGCCACGAGGCCGAGACCGGCGCGGCCGTGGCCCGCGAGGTCGCGCGCCTGTGGGCGGGCGCCGGCCTGCCGCCGCTGCTGTCGTCGTTTTCCGAGACCGCCCTGGAAGCCGCCCGCGCGGCCGAGCCCGGGCTGCCCCGCGCCCTGCTCATCGAAGGCCCGGTCCCGGCCGACTGGCGGGCGCGCCAGCAGGGCCTGGGCTGCGTCGGACTGAACATCGACACCCTGCACGCCGACGAGGCCGCGGTGCGCGACATCCTGGACCAGGGTGCCACCCTGGCCGTCTGGACCGTCGACGACCCCGCCCGTGCCCGCACGCTGTTCGGCTGGGGCTGCCACGCGGTCTTCACCGACGCGCTGGACCGCGTCCGGGCCGGCGCGCCCGGCCTGTCCCGATAAACGAACAAGCACCCCATGTTCAGCTACCGCCACGCCTTCCACGCCGGCAACCACGCCGACGTCCTGAAACACGCCATCCTGGTCCAGATCCTGGATTACTTCAACCGCAAGGACGCGCCCTACTGGGTGATCGACACCCATGCCGGCGCGGGCCTGTACGCCCTGGACGGCGAATGGGCCGGCCAGAGCGGCGAGGTCGTCGACGGGCTGGACCGGCTGCTGGGCGCGCCCCGGCCGCCGGAACTGGTGACGCGCTACCTGCGCGCCATCCAGGACTTCAACCCCGACGGCGTCGCCAACCGCTACCCGGGCTCGCCCGCGCTGACCCTGAACGCCCTGCGCGCGCACGACAAGCTGCGGCTGTTCGAACTGCATCCCACCGAAATCGAGGTGCTGGAAAGCACGCTGCGGCAGCTGGGCACTTCGCGCCGCCAGGTGGCCATCGCCCGCGAGGACGGCTTCGAAGGCCTGAAGCGGCTGCTGCCGCCGCCGACCCGGCGCGGCATCGTCCTGATCGATCCGTCCTACGAGGACAAGCGGGACTACCGCCACACCCTGCAGGCGGTGCGCGACGGCCTGGAGCGCTTCGCGTCCGGCTGCTTCGCGGTCTGGTATCCCCTGGTGCAGCGCGTGCAGGCGCACGAAATGGCCCGCGCGCTGGAACGGCTGCCGGTCGAATGGCTGCACGCCACCCTGACGGTGCGCAAGCCGTCGGCCGATGGCCTGGGCCTGCACGGCAGCGGCATGTTCATCGTCAACCCGCCCTGGACGCTGCACGAGGAACTGCGCGCCGCCCTGCCCTGGCTGACGAAGACGCTGGCCCAGGACGAGCACGCCCGGCATACGCTGGAAGCCAGCGGGCAGCCCAGGAATGCCTCAGGCGACGCCCCCGCCGCCCGCAAACCCGCGCCCCGCACGGGCGCCGGGCGGCCGGCGGATGGCCGGCCGGCGGCTCAGAAGCGTTCGCCGTCGCGCAAATAACGCCACTGGCCCACGGGCAGGTCGCCCAGCACGACCCGCCCCATGCGCACGCGCTTCAGTCCCACGACCTTCAGGCCGACCTGTTCGCACATGCGGCGGATCTGGCGCTTGCGGCCTTCGCGCAGGATGAAGTGCAGCTGGTCCTCGTTCTGCCACTGGACCTGGGCCGGCCGCAGGGCCTGGCCGTCCAGCGTCAGGCCGTGGTTCAGCAACGCCAGCCCCCCGGCCGACAGACGGCCTTCGACGCGCACCAGGTATTCTTTTTCGATCGAGGAATCGTCGCCGATCAGCTGGCGCGCGATGCGCCCGTCCTGGGTCAGGACCAGCAGCCCCTGGGAATCGATGTCCAGCCTACCGGCGGGCGCCAGCCCGCGCAGGTGAGCGGGATCGAAGGCCGGACCGCCATGGCCCGTCCGGTGCTGCGTGCGCGCCTGGATCAGGGAAGCGGCCAGGCGGTAGCCCTTGTCGGATTGATGCGACACGTAGCCGACCGGCTTGTTCAGGATGATCGTGACCTTGTCGGTCTGGCGGCGGGCCGCCTGGCGTTCCAGGGTGATGCGGGCGTTGGGCAGCGCCTTGGTGCCCAGTTCGCTGACGATCCTGCCATCCACGCGCACCCAGCCGCGTTCGATGTAGGCGTCGGCTTCGCGCCGCGAGCACAGGCCGCGCTGGGCCATGAGTTTTGAGATTCGGACCGGTTCCATGATGCTGCGCATTGTATCGCGCGCGCCGGGCCGGCCACGCCGGACCGGTCGTGCTATCGTGAGACCCCTTGAAAAAGCCCCCTTGGCCATCCGCTTTTCATGACCCCGGACACCGCTCTGCCCCGCCCCTGGCGCGGCATGCCCGCCCCCACGCTGGACCCCTTGCGGCGGGCCTGGCTGCGCCGACCCGGCGCCCTGACCGCCGGGCTGCGCCGCCTGGGCGAAGTCCGGCTGACGGTGCGCCGCGAGGCCGTCGAGGCCCTGACGCCCGGCTGGGCCGCCGAGACCGGGCTGCCGGCCGGCACGCCGGTCTGGTGGCGCGAGATCCTGATGACGATCGACGGCGTCCCCGCCGTCCAGGCCTGCAGCTTCACGCCCCTGCGCGCCAGCCTGGGCGCCTGGAAGGCCATGCGCGGCCTGGGCCAGCGGCCACTGGCCGACATCCTGTACCGGGACCCGCGCATCGCGCGCAGCGGCTTTCGCTTCGGCCGGCTGCGGGTGCGCCGCGCCAGCGAGCCCTGGGCGGATGCCGCCCCGGGCGAGACAGTCCTGGCCCGGCATTCGGTGTTCGTGCGCCTGGGCCAGCCGCTGCTGGTGGCGGAATACTTCCTGCCGTCCTTCTGGGCGGTCGCGGCGCGGCGCCGGAACGGCCCGGACTGAAGGGGTTACAGGGCCTCGATGCCGGTTTCCCCGGTGCGGATGCGCACGGCCTGCTCGACCGGGGTGACGAAGATCTTGCCGTCGCCGATCTTGCCGGTGCGCGCGGCGCGGATGACGGCCTCGATCACGCCTTCGGCCTGGTCGGCCGCCACCACCACGTCGATGCGGATCTTGGGCAGGAAATCCACCACGTATTCCGCCCCGCGATAGAGCTCGGTATGGCCCTTCTGGCGGCCAAAGCCCTTGACCTCGGTGACGGTCAGGCCGTTGACGCCCAGTTCGGACAGGGCTTCGCGCACCTCGTCGAGCTTGAAGGGTTTGACGATCGCAGTGATCTGCTTCATGTCGGGCTGCGCCATGGTGTCGGAGTTCCGCTGAAAAGCTTTTAATATAGCGCAGACGATGCCCGCCCGGTCCCGGGGCGCATCCGGCCGCACGCCCGGGCCAGGGCGCGGCCGCGGGCCCGACGGCTCCCCTCCTTTATAATGCGCCCACTATGTCCAATACCCCGTCCGCACACAATCAGTTCGACAACAAGTCGCAGGCCTGGTCGGCCCGCTTCTCCGAACCCGTCTCCGACCTGGTCAAGCGCTACACCGCCTCGGTCAATTTCGACCAGCGCATGGCGGCCTTCGACATCCAGGGCTCGCTGGCCCACGCCGACATGCTGGCGGCCGTGGGTGTCATCAGCGCCGCCGACCTGGCCGACATCCAGCGCGGCATGGCGCGGATCCTGGAAGAAATCCGCGCCGGAAGCTTCACCTGGTCGCTGGATCTGGAAGACGTCCACCTCAACATCGAGAAGCGCCTGGTCGAACTGATCGGCGACGCGGGCAAGCGCCTGCACACGGGCCGGTCGCGCAACGACCAGGTGGCCACCGACATCCGCCTGTGGCTGCGCCACGAAATCGACCTGGCGATCGATCTGCTGGGGCAACTGCGCCACCGGCTGGCCGCCCTGGCCCTGGAACACGCCGGCACCATCCTGCCGGGCTTCACCCATCTGCAGGTCGCCCAGCCCGTCACCTTCGGCCACCACCTGCTGGCCTACGCGGAAATGTTCGGCCGCGACGCCGAGCGCCTGGCCGACTGCCGCCGCCGCACCAACCGCCTGCCCCTGGGCGCCGCCGCGCTGGCCGGCACGTCCTACCCCATCAACCGCGAACGCGTCGCCAAGACCCTGGGCTTCGACGAGGTCTGCCGAAATTCCCTGGACGCGGTTTCCGACCGCGACTTCGCCATCGAGTTCTGCGCGGCCGCCTCGCTCATCATGACGCACGTCTCGCGCCTGTCGGAAGAACTGGTCCTGTGGATGAGCCCGCGCGTGGGCTTCATCGACCTGGCCGACCGTTTCTGCACCGGCAGCTCGATCATGCCGCAGAAGAAGAACCCCGACGTCCCGGAACTGGCGCGCGGCAAGACCGGCCGCGTGCACGGCCACCTGGTCGCCCTGCTGACCCTGATGAAGGGCCAGCCCCTGGCCTACAACAAGGACAACCAGGAAGACAAGGAAGGCCTGTTCGACACCGCCGACACCATCCGCGACACGCTGACGATCTTCGCCGACATGATCGGCGGCGTGCGCGTCAAGGCCGACGCCATGCGCGCCGCCGCGCTGCAGGGCTACGCCACCGCGACCGACCTGGCCGACTACCTGGTCAAGCGCGGCGTGCCCTTCCGCGACGCCCACGAGACCGTGGCGCTGGCGGTGCGTTCCTGCGAAGAACGCGGCTGCGACCTGGCCGACCTGTCTCTGGACGAACTGCGCGGCTTCCACGCCGACATCCAGGACGACGTCTTCCAGGTGCTGACACTGGAAGGCTCGGTCGCCGCGCGCAAACACATCGGCGGCACCGCGCCCGAGCGCGTGCGCATCGAGGCGCAGCGGGTGCTGGACGCGAACGGGCGGGCCTAGGGCCTGTTCACACTAATCAAGGGGATCGCGTTGATTAGTGTGAACAGGCCCTAGCCCTCCGGCATTCCCGCGCCGCTGTTTTCCGGCGGCGCCGCGGGCGCGCCGCGCAGCCCGCCCGCGGCGCCGGCTAGGCGCGCGAACACGTGCCCCGAAGGCGCCTGGTACACCCGCAGCGACAGCTCCGGCAGGATGGCCAGCAAATGGTCGAACAGGTCGCCCTGGACCCGCTCGTAATCGACCCAGGCCGTCAGGCGCGAAAAGCAATAGATCTCCACGGGGATTCCCTGGCTGTCGGATTCGAGCATGCGCACGATCATGATCATGTCCTGGCGGATATCCGGATTCTGCTGCAGATAGGCCAGCGCATAGGCCCGGAAAGTCCCCAGGTTGGTCAGGCGGCGCCGATTGGCCGGAATCTCGGCGGCCTCCCGGAGGGCCTGATTGGCATCCTCCAGGGCAGACTGCTTGGCCGCCAGATAGTCGCCCAGCAAGCGGTAGCGACGCAGCGCCAGGATTTCGGTATCGTCCAGGAACCGGACCGATTCCGCATCGATGCGCAAGGTGCGCTTGATGCGCCGCCCGCCCGATTCGAACATCTGGCGCCAATTGCGGTAGCTTTCGGAAAAGAGCTTGTAGGTAGGAATCGTGGTGACGGTCTTGTCCCAGTTCTGCACCTTCACGGTGTGCAGGGCCATGTCGATCACGAAGCCATCGGCGCCCGCCTGGGGCATCTCGATCCAGTCGCCGATGCGCAGCATGTCGTTGGTGTTCATCTGCGTGCTGGCCACCAGCGAGAGCAGCGTATCCTTGAACACCAGCAGCAGCACGGCGGACAAGGCGCCCAGGCCGGAGATCATCAGCAGGGGCGACTGATTCAGCAAGACGGACACCACCAGCACCAGGCACAGCGCCCAGACGGCCAGCTGCGCGATTTCAAGATACCCCTTGATGGGGCGTCCCCGACCCTGCTGCACCCGCAGCATGTTGACGTCCTGCCAGGCGCGCAGCAGCCGGGTCAAGGCCAGGAACACATAGATCAGGGCGACCGCCTGGATCAGCCGCTCCAGAGAGGATTCGATCGTGCTGCCGATCGAGAGCAGCCGGATATTGGCGGCGATCAGCAGCAAGGACACGGCGTGGCCCAGGTGGCGATAGACGCCGCGGCGCGCCACCGCCTGGCTCCAGTCGTCCCGGCCCAGGACTCGCAAGGCGCGTCCCAGGGCCAGCGCCAGCCCGCGCGAAGCCAGCAGGCCCGCCAGCCACACCACGCCCGCCAGCGCCAGCACGCCCACCAGGGCCTGGGCCCAGGCATCCTGGGGCACCCAGGGCAGGATCCAGGCATCCAGCCAGATTTCCAATGAAGTCCTTGCGGTGTTCAGCGTGGGCGGCATGGCGTTCGCGATCCGGATAAGCAGAAACGGGAGACGTTACTGTATCCGATCAGGCCCGGCACCGCGCCCGAGCGCGTGCGCACCGAGATGCGACGGATTCTGGACGCAGACGGGCGGACGTGGCGGACGGAGCTCCAAGCCGCGAGGACCGGGGACGGATCATACCAACGCGCTCTTGCCGCCCATGCTCGCCTGGACCGAAAGCAAATGCGTTCGAACGGCATCGGCCGCCGCATCGGGATCCCGATGCCTCAGCGCATCGTAGAGCACGCGATGCTGGGCACGATAAAGGTCGAGCCGCTCGTCGGTCAGACTGCGCTGCTTCATGAGCTCCCACTCGGGCTGCTTCCTGACGCCGTTCAGGGCTTCGTAGAGATCGCTCAACAAGGTGTTATGCGCCGCAGAAAGAATGGCCTGATGCAGCATGCCGTCCCAGTACTCGAAGTCGAGCACAGTCGAGGTCAGCTCGCTTTCCATCAGGCAGTGAAATATCCGCGCGAGGTCCTCGCTAGAGGCTCGTGTCGCTGCTAACTGGACAAATTGCGGCTCGAGCATCAAGCGCAGTTCCATCACCTCGGTGGGACTCGCCCCGTGTATCCGCTGTAGGAGCAACTGAGCCGGGGTCAGCGCCGCATTCGATGGCCGATCGGCAACGAACGTCCCCCTGCCGACATGTCGCGTAATCAGCCCTTCATTCGCCAGCGCATTCATTACCTTGCGCAAGGTATTCCGGGCCAGCCCGAACTGCTGAACAAGTTCGCGCTCCGTGGGCAGCCGATAACCGATTGGCCAGGTTCCATCGGCAATTCGTTTCCTGACGTGCTGTTCGAGCGCCGCCGTGTTGCGCCGTGCGCTGCTGCGCTCACCCGATCCGTGAAATGCGGTATCCATGGTCCCTTGTTCATTGAACTTAACTGAACCAATTATAACCCAATAAATATAAATAAATCCTGAGATTGCAATGGTTATCTAGTGTTTTTCTGATTTGCATGAACCATAATGGTTCACCAATATAGGAAATTGGATCATAAAAGGATCAAATATGAAATTGCTCTCTTACCTCGACTCCAGCGGACGAAGCCGCATCGGACGGCTGGCCTCGGACACGACGGTCCAGCCCTTGAGCTTCCCCAGTGGAGAACCGATCACCAGCCTCGCCATTCTCATCGAATGCGGCATCTCCACGAACCTCCTGGTGAACAACGGCAACCCTGTGGACTTGGCAAGCGTTCAACTGCAAGCCCCCATCCCGAAGCCCGCGCGCAACATCTTTTGCGTAGGCAAAAACTACGTCAACCACGCACAGGAATTTACAAACAGCGGCTATGACGCGGGCCAGACGGCCAAGGACGCGGTCCCGAACGTACCCATTATTTTCAGCAAACCGCCCGAAACGGTCATCGCGCACGGTGAACGGATCTGGGACGCGGAGGGCGTCAGTGATTCCCTGGACTACGAAGCTGAACTCGCGGTCATCATCGGCACAGGCGGCCGGGGGATCTCCAAGGCCGACGCGATGAACCATGTCTGGGGATACACGATCGTCAACGACATGACAGCGCGCGACTGGCAAAAACGCCATAAGCAATGGCATCTGGGGAAGTCCTTCGACACCTTCTGCCCCATGGGGCCGGTAGTGGTGACCGCGGATGAGCTCGACGCCGGGAACCTCCCGGTCAAATGCTGGGTCAACAAGGAACTGCGGCAGGACGCCAATACCAGCGACCTGATCTTCGACATCCCAACGCTCATCGAAACCCTGTCGGCTGGCATCACATTGAAGCCGGGCGACATCATCGCGACAGGAACCCCGCAAGGCGTTGGCATCGGCTTCAACCCGCCGAAATTCCTCAAGCGCGGCGACATCGTGACGATCGAGATTGCCGGAATCGGAAAGCTGGAAAACGAGGTGGGATCATGAGCTCGGTACGAATCGACGATCTGTGGGTGGAAGACACCGGCGTCAACACCGGCCAGGAGGCGGTCCTGTGCATCCACGGACTGGGTGGAAGCTCCAACTTCTGGACGCCTCTTCTTCCGGCGCTGGAAAACCGGCGCGTCATCCGGCCCGATCTGGCGGGAGCCGCCCGAAGCGCCGAGGCGCCGAAAGATCTCAGCATCGAAGACCACATCGAATCGCTCGTCCACGTGCTGGACACGCTGGGCATCCGGAAAGCACACGTCTTGGCGCATTCAATGGGCACCATCATTGCACAGCACCTCGCGGTCACCCATCCGGACCGCGTGCGCTCGCTGGCCCTCTTCGGCCCCCTGCCAGCCCCTCCCGATGCCGCCCGGGAACCCACGCGCAAAAGGGCACAACTGGCGCGCACAGGGACGACGGGCATGCAGGAGATTGCCGACGCGATCGCTCAAGGCGCAACGAGCAAGCAGACCAAGGAGGAGCGTCCGGCGGTGACCGCCCTGGTCCGGGAGTCGATCATGCGCCAACCCGCCGAAGGCTATGCCCTCAACTGCGAAGCGCTGGCAAAAGCGCAGGCCGCCGACATCAAAAGCATCCCTGTCCCGGTTTTGTTGGTGACCGGAGACGAGGACGCCGTGGGCGCCCCGCAGAACGTGGAAAAAATGGCTAGCCAGCTGACGGCGAGCACGCTGCACGTGCTCAGCGGATGCGGCCACTGGACCGTCTACGAAAAACCGCTGGAGTGCGTCCGAATCGTCCGTGAATTTTATAAGAAATAGTGGATCACCCCATCCAGATCAATGGAGACACAGCATGAAGACAAAAGCCATTATCAATGTCACGATCTTCGATGGCACCGGCACGGATCCGTACCCGGGTGAGATCCTGATAGAAGGCAACCGAATTACTTCCGTATCCACGCCCGGAAAAACCCTGGCGAAAGGCGACGCCCGGATCATCGATGGACACGGAGCCTTCCTGATGCCCGGGATGGTCGAATCGCACACTCATTTTTCATGGAACGACCAACCCAGTCTCTCGGCCATCCAGTTCATGCCGCCCGAGGAGCATATCCTTTGGTGCATCCGGACCGCAGGCCGCTACCTGGACATGGGATGGACGAGCGCACTGGGCGCCGCCGCGGCAAAGCCCCGCCTGGACGTGGTGACCAAGCATGCCATCAACGCCGGGGACTTCCCTGGCCCCCGGTACCTGGCCGGCAGCCAGGAGATCACGGTGCCGGGCATGATGGGCGACAACACCTTACCCCACGTTCCCAACGAAGCACTGAATTTCGGCGCCGTCTGCTGGGGGCCGGAAGATATGCGCCGCATCGTGCGCACATTCGTCAAGATCGGAGTGGATCACCTGAAGATCAACCTGTCGGGCGAATACATCGCGGGGGTGCCGGCCGAAAAGGATATCTTTTCCGAAGAAGAAGTTGCGATGCTCGCGGCGGAAGCCAGGCTCGCCGGAAAGCGCGTCGCGGCTCATGCGCGTTCGAGCTTGTCGGTGAAACGCTGCGTCAAGCACGGATTCGAACTCATCTTTCACGCAAGCTATGCGGACGAAGAGGCACTCGACATGCTGGAGGCGAGCAAGGACAAGCACTTCGTCGCACCCGGCATCGGTTGGCTGATCAATACGCTGTACAACGCGTCCGAGTTCGGCATCACTGAAAAGATCGCAACTGACATGGGCTACAAACGAGAGCTGGAAGCGGCCAGTGAATCTCTCACGAAAATGCATAAGAGAGGGATACGCATCCTGCCAGGAGGCGATTACGGTTTCGCCTGGATGCCGCACGGCACGAACGCCCGCGACCTCGAATACCTCGTGAAGTATGCAGGCATGACTCCCAAGGAAGCTTTGCTCGCGGCCACCAAGCATGGGGGCGCACTTATGATGCTGCCCAACGAGCTGGGGCAACTGAGAGCTGGATTTCTTGCGGACCTGATCCTGGTCGACGGCAATCCGCTCGAAAAGCTGAGCCTCTTGCAAGACAGCCAGAAGATTCTGATGGTGATGAAGGACGGAAACATTCACAAGGATCTGAAAAGATATGCCGAATAGAGGCAATCCCTGTCCTGAATTACTCACCAGAGCGTATTAGCAGTAGCGCATTCACTTGGAGACAATAATGCAAGCACTCAATTTTTTCCGTGCGACGGTCGTCGCCAGCCTATTGGCTCTTGCTGTTTCGACAGCAGCGATGGCGGAATCCGCCCAGGCAAAGACGACGGCGGCCAATGACACACTCTCCGTCACCCTGTTGGGTACCGGTGTCCCGTTCCCCTCGGCAAAACGCTTCAGCATGTCAACGCTGGTACAGGCGGGGCCCACCAGCCTGCTGTTCGACGCCGGGCGGGGCGCCTTGATTCGCCTCTGGCAGCTCGGACTGAGCAGCGGAAATCTCGATGCGGTTTTCATCACGCACATGCACTCCGACCACACCGTCGGGCTGCCCGACCTCTTGATGAGCGGCTGGGTAGCCAATACCTATTATGCGAAAAAAGGGACACCCAAGGATCAGCCCATGACTATCTATGGTCCTGGCGCCATTGAGGGGAGGATCGGAATCTCGGAGTCCATGAAGTATCTGCGGAAGGCCTATTCGGCGGACGGCTACATCAGAGAAAACGACAACAGGATGCCCACGGGCGGATGGGAGGTCGATGCGCACGACATCCCGAATGACTTCGAAGGCAAGGTGTACGAGAAGAACGGTGTGACGGTCACTGCCTTTCCGGTTCATCATGGTGATTGGGCGGCTCCGGCATTCGGCTATAGAGTTGACTACCAGGGCAAATCGATCGTCATCAGCGGAGACACCGACTACAACCCCAAAGCACCCATCATGACCCTCGGCAAGAATGTGGACGTCTTGATCCATGAAGTGTTCATGGGGGGGCCCGAGTACCTGGGCACCAAGATCGGTGACGCGGTCCTGAAACACCACGTCACGCCGGAACAGGCGGGTGACCTATTCACCCAGCTGAAACCAAGGCTGGCAGTCTATTCCCACATCGCATTGGAAGCATTCGAAGAAGCGAAGAGGCCGACGATCGAGGACTTGACCAAACAGACCCGGGCCCATTACCACGGCCCGCTGCTGGTCGGAGAAGATTTGACGAGGATCGACGTCGGCGCCAAGGACATCCACGTCACTGCCCCGCAACTTGGACTGCTTCCCATCGCGCAACCATCCGCCGGACACGTGGACTATTGAGCTCCATGCGGATGCATGCCCGATCAACCGGGCCTTTTGATGCGACGGCTTGGGGAAAAGCTCCCCAAGCCCGACCACCACTCTCTATGCCGTCCTTCCACGCCGTACCGGCACGGCCAGCCCCAGCAGCGCCACGGCGGCGAACACCGCGCCGGCCAGGAACGTCGCCGACGGCCCCCAGGACTGCCACAGCCAGCCGGCCAGGACACTGGCCAAAAGCATGCACACGCCGCTCGCCAGGTTGAAGATCCCGAAGGCCGTGCCCTTCAGGCCCGGCGGCGTCGCATCCGCCACCATCGCGGACAGGATCCCCTGGCTGAACCCCATGTGCAGCCCCCACAGCGCTGCGCCCGCCAGCAGCGCCCGGACGCCGCCGCCCGTGGCCGCCAGGGCCAGGTCCGCCAGCACCAGCAGGGCCAGGCCGGCCGCCAGGATGGCGGTGCGCGGCACGCGGTCCGACAGCCAGCCGGCCGGATAGGCCGACACGGTGAAGAACAGCGACATCACGATCAGCACGGCGGGCGCCCAGGCGATGCCCAGGCCCATGTCCTGCCCGCGCAGGATCAGGAAGGCCTCGCTGAAGCGCGCCAGCGTGAACACCGCGCCAATCGCCACCACCCGCCAGTAGGCGGCGCCGAAATCGCGCGCCGCGCCCCAGCGAATGGGCGAACGGAACGGCCGGGAATCATCAGGGTCCGGGCGCGCCTCGCGCACGCCCCAGAACAGCAGGGCCATGGCGACGGCGCCGGGCACGACGGCGAACCACAGGACGTGCCGGATGTCCGTGAAGGCCAGCATCAGCACGACCGCCAGTCCCGGCCCCAGGACCGCGCCCACGGTGTCCATGGACTGGCGCAGCCCGAAGGCGGCGCCGCGGATTTCCGGCGGCGTGACGTCGGCCACCAGGGCGTCGCGCGGCGCGCCCCGGATGCCCTTGCCGATGCGGTCGATGAAGCGCGCGGCGAACACCGTGCCCACTGAATGCGCCAGGGGGAACAAGGGTTTGCTCAGGGCCGCCAGGCCGTAGCCCGCCAGCAGCAGGCCCTTGCGCCGCCCCAGGAAATCGCTGATCGCACCGGAGAAGACTTTGACGATCAGCGCGGCAGCTTCGGCCACGCCTTCGATGACGCCGACGGCCAGCACGCTGGCCCCCAGGCCCGAGACCAGAAAGATCGGCAGCAGGCTGTGGATCAGTTCCGACGAGAGATCCATGAACAGGCTGACCAGGCCCAGCATCCAGACCGTGCGCGGGATGGCGCGCCTGCCGCCCGCGTCCGCCGCAAAACGCCCATGGCCCATGCGATGCCCCTCAGGGTTCGAAGACCGCGATCGACTCCACGTGCGCCGTGTGCGGAAACATATTGACCGCGCCCGCGGCCTTCAGCGTCCATCCACCCACGTGGCACAGCACTCCGGCGTCGCGCGCCAGGGTGGCGGGGTTACAGGATACGTACACGACGCGGCGCGGACGCTCGTCCGGCGCCAGGGCGGCCAGGGCCTGCGCCACGGCCAGGGCGCCTTCGCGCGGGGGATCGATCAGCATGCGGTCGAAATGGCCCAGGCCGCGCAGCCAGCCGGCGTCGACCTCGAACAGATTGAGTTCGGTGAATTCGGCCTTGTCCGCCAGCCCCTGCCGGGCGGCGTCCTCGCGGGCGCGGGCCACCAGCGCGGCGCTGCCCTCGACGCCCACGACCGCGCGGCCCTGCGTGGCCAGCGGCAGGCTGAAGTTGCCCAGGCCGCAGAACAGGTCGGCCACGCGGTCGCCCGGCCGGACGTCCAGCAGGTTCAGCGCGCGTGTCACCAGGGCCTGGTTGATGTGCGGATTGACCTGGGTGAAATCGGCCGGCCGGTAGTGCATGCGCAGACCGTAGGCCGGCAGCGCATAGGCCAGCGCGTCGGCGCGGGTCGGGTCCAGGGGGTGGGCCGTCTCCGGCCCCTTGGGCTGCAGCCACCAGTCGATGCGGTGCCGTTCGCCGAAATCGCGCAGGCGGTCCAGGTCGGCCGGCGTCAGGGGCTCCAGATGGCGCAGATTGAGGACCGTGGCCTCGTCGCCGACGGCCACCTCGATCTGCGGCATGCGGTCGGGCCGCGACAGGCCGCCGATCAGTTCGCGCAGCGGCACCAGCAGGGCCGAGACGTGCGGCGGCAGCACCAGGCAGGATCGCATGTCGGCCACGTAGCTGCTGGCGCGTTCGCGGAATCCCACCAGCATGCCGCCTTTCTTCGGCACCAGGCGCACGGACAGGCGGGCGCGGTGGCGGTAGCCGAAGGTCGGCCCCTGCAGCGCCGGCAGGATCTGCTGCGGCCTGACCTTGCCGATGTGTTCCAGGGCATCTTCCAGGGAACGCTGCTTGACGGCCATCTGCGCGGCCGGCTCCAGGTGCTGCATGGCGCAGCCCCCGCAGACGCCGAAATGCGGACACGGCGGCCGGGTGCGCTGCGAGGAGGGGCGCAGGACGCGTTCGACCCTGGCCTTGTCGTAGGACGGCTTGCGCCGCGTCACGCGGGCCAGGACCCGCTCGCCGGGCAGCGCGCCCTCGATGAAGACGACTTTGCCCTCGTGGTGGGCAATGCCCTGGCCTTCGAGATCCAGCGATTCGACGTCCAGGGACAACAGGATGGGTTCAGACATGAGGCCAGGCGGAGAGGAATGCTTTCCAGTGCGGCGCGTCGATCGCCGCCAGGGTGTCGCGCACCAGCGCGAGTTCGGCCGCGTAGGCGGCGGCGTCGAGTTCGCCCTTGATCAGGCGGTAGCGGCAGTACACCAGCCAGGTGTTGACCACGTCGGTCTCGCAGTAGTTGCGCACGTGGTCCCGGTCCCCCGCGTGCCAGGCCTGCCAGACCTGGCCGCCGTCCATGTCGAGCTTGCCGGGAAAGCCGCACAGCTTGGCCAACTGGTCCAGCGGCGCGTTGGCGCGGCCGTTGAACTTCGCCAGCACGTCCATCAGGTCGACGTGGCGGGTGTGGTAGCGGTTCAGGTAGTTGTTGAAGCGGAAGTCGCGGTCGTCTTCCCCGGTGTCCCAGTAGCGCGGCGCGGCCACGCCGTGGATCAGGCTGCGATAGTGCAGGACCGGCAGGTCGAATCCCGAGCCGTTCCAGCTGACCAGGGTGGGCGTGTAATGGCCGATGGTCTTGAAGAAGCCCGAGATCAGGGTTTCCTCCGGGTCGTCGGCCTGGCCCAGGGTACGCACGCGAAAGCCCTGGTCGTCGCGGAACACGCAGCCGATGACGGCGATCTTCTGCAGGTGCAGCGGCAGGAAATCGTTGCCGTGGGTCTCGCGGCGCCGGGCCAGCGCGGCTTCGATCAGGTCGGCGTCCGGCAGATCGGCCCACTGTGGTTCCAGACGCCGCAGGCCGTCCGCGTCCGGGATCGTTTCCAGGTCGAAGACCAGCGTCGGGATCATCGCGGCGGCAGGTAGGACAAGGGGTTCACGGGCGTGCCGCGGCGGCGGATCTCGAAGTGCAGGCGCGGCGAGGTGGTGTCGCTCTGGCCCAGGGTGGCGATCTTCGCGCCCTTCTTCACGGATTCGCCGGTCTTGACCAGCAGCGACTGGTTGTGGGCATAGGCCGTGATGAAGCCGTTGCTGTGGCCCAGCAGGATCAGGTTGCCCAGGCCGCGCACGCCGTTGCCGGCGTACATGACCTTGCCCTCGGCGGCGGCCGTCACGGGCGCGCCCACCGAGCCTTCGATGTCGATGCCCTTGGTGGTGGCGTTGAAGCCCTGGATGATCTTGCCGCCGCTGGGCCAGCCCCAGGAGATCAGGCCCGCGTCGCTGGCGCGCGACGCCGAGGTCTCGACCGGCGCGGGCGCGCCGCCGGCGGTGGTCCCGGCGCTTTCGCCGCCGGCCGGGGGCGTCGTGGTCTTGACCGGCGCCGTCGTGGCGGCCGAACCGCCCGAGGGCATCGGGGTGCCGCCGTCCAGGCGCAGGACCTGGCCGATGGCCAGCTGGGTCGGATTGCTGATGTTGTTCAGCTGTGCCAGGCGCGAGACTTCCATGCCGTGGTCCTGGGCGATCTTGTAGAGCGTGTCGCCCGCGCGCACCACGTAGGTGCCCGTGGCCGGGGCGCCCGCCGTCGCGGCGCCGCCATTGGAATGGTCGGCGACGGGCGCGCGCGCGGAACGCGAGGCGCAGCCCGACAGGACGGCGGCCGACAGCAGGACGGTCAGCAGCAGGGCCGTTTTTGCCTTGGGGCGGCAATACGACACAAGGCGCCCGGTGCGCGGCGATTGGGTGAACGGAGCATCTGTCACCAGCGTCCCATCGAGCATGTGGTTCTCCTACTTAAGTCTGCGTGCCGGGACGCAGCGGTACGAATCGGACATCTTCGAGCTCGAGCCGGTGCCAGGAAGACGGGCCGGTGCGCTCGATCAGGATCAGCCTTTGATGCGCCGAGCCTTCCGGGGCGATCAGGCGCGCCCCCACGGCCAGCTGGTGCAGCAAGGCTTCTGGGATTTTAACCCCCGCGGCGGCCACGACAATGCCATCGAAGGGCGCGCGGTGTTCCAGGCCCTGCATCCCGTCGCCGAAGGTCAGGCGCACCCGCCCCCGGGCGCGGCCCTGGGCGAGGTTCAGGCGCGCCTGTTCGTACAGGCCGCGCACCCGTTCGATGGCGTGGACCTCGGGCACGAACTGGGCCAGCACGGCGGCCTGGTAGCCGCAGCCCGCGCCGATCTCCAGGACCTTCCCCGGCGCGCGGCCGTCGCACATGACGGCCAGCATGTGCGCCACCACCCAGGGCTGGGAAATCGTCTGGCCGTAGCCGATCGGCAGGGCGGCGTCCTCGTAGGCCCGGCTGGCCAGGCCCTGGTCCACGAACAGGTGGCGCGGCACCGCCTGCATGGCCGACAGCACCCGCTCGTCGACGATGCCCTGCTCGCGCAGGCGGTGCACCATCTGCAGGCGCAGCCGGTCCGAATTCAGGCCCAGGTTGGCGGCGGGCGCGGCGGACATCCTGGCCGGAGACTGCGGCAGGGTGAACGGCTTCGGCCCGTGGATGCGCGTGTTGCTGTTGGCGGCCGAATAACCGGGACCGAGCGCGGAGCCCGTCGGAACGACGCGCGCGCCGCGGGAAGGCTTGTCCAGCGGATGGCGCGGCTTGCTCATCGGTCTTCCATCCAGCGGGCGATCGTGTCGGTCCGCGCGTGGTCCGTGAGATCGACGCGCAAGGGCGTCATCGACACGGCGTGCGCCTCGATGGCGCCGAAATCCGTCTCGGCGCCCCCGTCCAGCGCCCGCCCCACCGGACCGATCCAGTACACGGTCTCGCCGTAGGGCGTGGTGCTGCGGATGACGGGTTCGGCCGGATGGCGGCGCCCCAGCCGCGTGGTGCGCAGGCCCGTCAGATCGCGGTAGGGCACCGCCGGGATGTTGACGTTGAGCAGCAGCGGCTCGTCCCAGGGCCGTTCGCGGAACCGCGACACCAGATCGTGGGCCACCCGGGCGGCGCAGTCCAGGTTGCGCCATTCGCGGTCCACCAGGGAAAAGGCCATGGACGGCACGCCGAACAGGTAGCCCTCCATCGCGGCCGCCACCGTGCCCGAATACAGGGTGTCGTCCCCCATGTTGGCGCCGTTGTTGATGCCCGAGACCAGCAGGTCGGGCCTGAAGCCCAGCAGTCCGGTCAGCGCCACGTGGACGCAGTCCGAGGGCGTGCCGTTGATGAAATGAAAGCCGTTGGCCGCCTGGCGCACCGACAGGGGCCGGCGCAGCGTCAGCGAATTGGACGCGGCGCTGCAATTGGTCTCGGGCGCCACCACCGTGACGTCGCCCAGGGGCCGCAGCGCCGCGGCCAGGGCCTCGATCCCCGCCGCGTTGTAGCCGTCGTCGTTGGACACCAGGATGCGCATTTTCTTCGTTCCCGCCTGAAACCGGATGGTGCGAATTGTACCCGCGCCACGCCGCGGGGACTTGTTCGACGCTTCCTTTAAAATGGCGCCCATCACCCACCCCCCGCGGGCCCTCCCCGCCGCCCCCTGCCATGACTCCTTTCGCTTCCGTCCTCGGCGTGGCCGCCGCCCTGTTCATCGGCTACCTGATGGGCTCCGTCCCGTTCGCCGTCGTGGTCAGCCGCGCCATGGGCCTGAAGGACCCGCGCAGCTTCGGCTCGGGCAACCCCGGGGCGACCAACGTGCTGCGCGGCGGCAACAAGCTGGCGGCCGTCCTGACCCTGCTCGGCGACGCCGCCAAGGGCTGGCTGGCCGTGACGCTGGCCGCCTGGGCCGCGCAGCGCGGCCTGCTGCCCGGGGCCGCGATCCCCCTGGCCGGCCTGGGGGCGTTCCTGGGACACCTGTACCCGCTGTTCCTGGGGTTCCGCGGCGGCAAGGGCGTGGCCACGGCCCTGGGCGTGCTGCTGGCCCTGCAGCCCTGGCTGGCCCTGGCGACCGCCGCCACCTGGCTGATCGTCGCGCTGGTGACGCGGTATTCGTCCCTGGCGGCGATCCTGGCGGCGATCTTCGCGCCGTTCTACTACATCCTGGGGGACAAGGTGGCCTGGCGCGCGGACGCGCTGACCACCTCGGTGATCGTGCTCATCAGCGTCCTGCTGCTGGCTCGCCACCGGGAAAACATCGCCCGCCTGCTGGCCGGCAAGGAAGGCAAGATCGGGGCGAAGAAAAAGTAAACGCCCGGACGGCCCGGCCGAGCGCGTTTCAGGCGACGCAGACGTCCCGCAGGTCCCAGCGGGGCTTCACGGCGAAGGCCGCGTCGCCGCGCAGGGACGGCAGGTCGACCAGGCCGGCGCGCACCCGCAGCACGGCCGCCCAGGCGATCATCGCGCCATTGTCGGTGCACAGGTGCAGCGGCGGGAAAAACACCCGCCCCCCCAGGGCGGCAAGCGCATCCGTCAGGCGCGCGCGCAGATGCCGGTTGGCGCCCACGCCGCCCGCCACCACCAGGGTCTTCAGCCCCGTGCGGCGCAGCGCCTGCAGGGATTTGGCCGCCAGCACGTCGACGATGGCGGCCTCGGTCGAGGCCGCCAGGTCGGCGCGGGCCGCGTGGTCGGCGGCGCGGCCTTCGGCCTCCAGCGCCCGCATGCGGGTCAGCACGGCCGTCTTCAGGCCGCTGAAGCTGAAATCCAGGTCGCCGCTGTGCAGCATCGGGCGCGGCAGCGCATGGGCCGTCGGATCGCCGTCCTCGGCCAGGCGCGACAGTTCCGGCCCGCCCGGATAGCCCAGGCCCAGCAGCTTGGCGCTCTTGTCGAAGGCCTCGCCCGCCGCGTCGTCCAGAGTCTCGCCCAGCAGTTCGTATCGGCCCACGCCGTCGACCCGCATCAACTGCGTGTGGCCGCCCGACACCAGCAGCGCCACGAACGGGAAATCGGGCGTCTCGTCGGCCAGCAGGGGCGACAGCAGATGGCCTTCGAGGTGATGGATGGGAACGGCGGGCAGGTCCCGCGCCCAGGCGAAGGCCCGGGCGAAACCCGCCCCCACCAGCAGGGCGCCGGCCAGGCCGGGGCCGGCCGTGTAGGCCACCGCGTCGAGATCGTCCGGCCGCACGCCGGCCTCGTCCAGCACCTGGCGCGTGAGCGGCACGATGCGGCGGATGTGGTCGCGCGAGGCCAGTTCCGGCACCACGCCGCCGTAGTCCCGGTGCATGGCGACCTGGCTGTGCAGGGCGTGCGCCAGCAGGCCGCGTTCGGTGCACGCCACGGCCACGCCGGTCTCGTCGCAGGAACTCTCGAATCCGATGATCAGCATAGGGCGCCAGTTTACAACCGATCCCTGTACAACCGACCTCGAAAGGGATTTAGAATGGCTCCGTCGTAACAGAATGCGCCCGCACCGCGCCTTCGACTTACATCCACCGCGCGGCCTGCATGCCGCTTGGATTCGCCAGGCACGGCCCAGTCCGCAGGGACCGGGCCGGGTCCGGGCTCATCCACCCGAGAGGAGACACCATGCTGGAACAGTTCTTCAAGCTCAAGGAACACGACACTTCGGTCCGCACGGAATTGCTGGCGGGCCTGACCACCTTCCTGACGATGTCCTACATCGTCTTCGTCAATCCGGACATCCTGTCCGGCACGGGCATGGACAAGGGCTCGGTCTTCGTCGCCACCTGCCTGGCCGCCGCACTGGGCTCGCTCATCATGGCCTTCCTGGCCAACTGGCCGATCGGCATGGCCCCGGGCATGGGCCTGAACGCCTTCTTCGCCTTCACGGTGGTGGCGCAGATGGGCTACACCTGGCAGCAGGCGCTGGGCGCGGTCTTCATTTCCGGCGTGGTGTTCGTGATCCTGACGGTGACCGGCATCCGGGAATGGCTGGTGGCGGGCATCCCGTCCTCGCTGCGATCGGCCATCGCGGCGGGCATCGGGCTGTTCCTGGGCATCATCGCCCTGGGCTCGGCGGGCATCGTGGTCGCCAACCCGGCCACCAAGGTCGGCCTGGGCGACCTGACCCACGCCACGACCCTGTTCGCCGTCCTGGGCTTCTTCATCATCGCCGCCCTGGGCGCCATGAAGATCCGCGGCGCCATCCTGATCGGCATCCTGGCCATCACCATCCTGTCGATCGTGACCGGCTACACCCAGTTCCAGGGCGTCTTCTCGGCGCCGCCCAGCCTGGCCCCCACCTTCTTCCAGCTGGACATCCTGGGGGCGCTGAACACCGGCTTCTTCCACGTGATCCTGGTCTTCGTGCTGGTCGAAGTGTTCGACGCCACCGGCACCATGATCGGCGTGGCCACCCGCGCCGGCCTGATCCGCCCGGGCAACCCCGGCCGCCTGGGCCGCGCCCTGCTGTCCGACAGCTGCGCCATCGTGGCCGGCTCCATGCTGGGCACCAGCAGCACCACCGCCTACGTCGAAAGCGCCTCGGGCGTGCAGGCGGGCGGGCGCACCGGCCTGACGGCCCTGACCATCGCCGTGCTGTTCCTGCTGGCGCTGTTCCTGTCCCCGCTGGCCGCCATCGTCCCGGCCTACGCCACGGCCCCGGCCCTGCTGTACGTGGCCTGCCTGATGCTGCGCGAGCTGGTGGACGTGAAATGGGACGACATCACGGAATCCGTGCCCGCCGCCATCGCCGCCGTCGCGATGCCGCTCACCTATTCCATCGCCAACGGCCTGGCCTTCGGCTTCATCAGCTACGTGGCGATCAAGACCCTGTCCGGCCGCTTCCGCGACATCCATCCGGCCACCCTGCTGGTCGCGGTGCTGTTCGTGATCAAGTACGCGCTGTTCCCGGGATGAGACAGGACTGTGAATGGTCCCTGCGGACCATTCACAGCCTGTCGAATCGGAGCGGCGTGCAAGCCGCGACGTGGGGGGGGGGGATGCCACGGCTTGAGAGTCCCGGCTTGCAAACCGGCATCTCGGCCCCATATGACAGGAAATCCGGGCGGCATCCTGCCGCCCCGTCCCGCCCCGGAGCCCCCATGAGCGTCATCGAACTCACCCAAGACACCTTCCAGGCCGCCACCCGGGCCGAACAGCCCCTGATCATCGATTTCTGGGCGCCCTGGTGCGGCCCCTGCCGCCAGTTCGGCCCGACCTTCGAGGCCGCCGCCGAAAAACACCCCGACGTCACCTTCGCCAAGATCAACACCGAGGAACAGCAGGAACTGGCCGCCGCCCTGCGCATCCGCTCCATCCCGACGCTGATGGTCTTCCGCGAGAACGTGCTGCTGTTCCAGCAGGCCGGCGCGCTGTCCGCCTCGCAGCTGGAAGAACTCCTGACCCAGGTGAAGGCCGTTGACATGGCCCAGGTCCACGCGGAAATCGCCGCCCAGGAAAAGGCCTCGTCCACCACCCATTGACCCCCTCTTCCGCACCCTCCGCGCATCAAGCCCATCGGCCGGATCCCGGCCGATGGCGCATCCTGGCCATCCTGCTGACCACGATCTTCATGTCCCTGATCGGGGTCAGCATCGTCAACGTCGCCCTGCCCTCCATCCATGTCGCGCTCGACGCCACGCAGTCCGACATGCAATGGGTGCTGTCGGGCTATGCGCTGACCTTCGGCGTCGTGCTGGTGGCGGCCGGACGCGCCGGCGACCTGATGGGGCGCGGCGGCCTGTTCCTGGTCGGCGTGGCCCTGTTCACGCTCGCCTCCGTCGCGGCGGGGCTGGCGCCGGACGCCGCATGGCTCAATGGCGCGCGCTTCGCGCAAGGCGTGGGCTCGGGCCTGCTCAATCCGCAGGGCCTGGGCATGATCCAGCATTACTTCCGGGGCGCGGAGCGTGGCCGCGCCTTCGGCTATTTCGGCACCGTGGTGGGATTTTCCGTGGCCATCGGCCCGGTGCTCGGCGGGCTGCTGATCGAACTGGGGGGCCTGGAGATCGGCTGGCGGCTGACCTTCCTGGTCAATGTCCCGATCGGGATCGCCGTCATCATCCTGAGCCTGCGATGGTTCCCCCGGCCGCTGATCCGGCTGCCCGGATCACAGGCCCCGGCCGGCGAGAACGGCGCGATGGACCGGGCCGACGCCGGGGAGGCGGCGAACCGCCTGGGCTGGCGCTCCCTGGACCCCTTCGGCTCCCTGTTGCTGGGGCTGGCGGTCCTGTCCTTTCTGTACCCGTTCGTCGAATCCCGCGCGGCGCCCATGACCTGGCTGCTGCTGCCGCTGAGCCTGGGCCTGACGGCGGCCTGGATCGGATGGGAACGCCGCACGGCGCGCCGGGGGCTCAGCCCCATGGTCGACCTGCGGATCTTTTCCACGACCAGTTTCAGCAACGGCGTGCTGATCATGACGCTGTATTTCCTGGGGATGACCAGCATCTGGGTGCTGGTCGCCCTGTACGTCCAGGAAGGCCTGGGCATGTCGGCGCTGCTGTCCGGCCTGTTCGGCATCCCCGCCGCCCTGCTGTCGTCCTGGGCCTCCGACTGGGCCGGCCGAAGAGTGATGTCGTACGGCCGCGGGATCGTCATCGCCGGACTGCTGCTGGCCCTGGCCGGGCTGGTCTCGAGCGGGGGGGTGATCCTGCTGCAGGCGCACGGCCTGGCCAGCGCCTGGTGGCTGCTGCTGACGCTTTCGTTCATCGGCGTGGCCCAGGGCCTGGTGATCAGCCCCAACCAGGCGCTGACGCTGATGGACGTGCCGCTGGATTATGCCGGCAGTTCGGGGGCCATCATGCAGACGGGGCAGCGCATCGGCACGTCCGTGGGGATCGCCATGATCACGGCCGTCGTCTTCTGGATCCTGAACATGTCCTCATGGCCGACCGCGATGATGGCCGGCCTCGGCGTCATCGCGGTCGTCGTCCTGACCGCCTTGCTGGTCGCGATCAAGGATCAGCGGGACCGGCGGCGCCCCGGCATGGCCTAGGGCCTGTTCACCCCGATCCCGAATCAACCGCCCGCATCCCGCGCCACGGGGTCATCGGGCTCCAGGACGCGCCAACGGCCCTGTCCCCGGGTCTGGTCGGTATACAGCGACTCGATGTCCGCGACATCGGCACGGGAACAGCACAGGCGCCAGACGACGCCCCGCCCGTCGAATTCCGCATGCTCGATGCGCGCGCCGGCCGCCAGCAGGCGCGCCTGCACGCGATCCATGTCCGCATAGGGACAATCGCACAGCACCCGGCATTCCTCGCGCAGTTCCGTCCGGTCCGCCAGGCGCAGGCACTCGGCGGCCGTGCCGCCGTAGGCCCGCGCCAGGCCGCCCGTGCCCAGCTTGATGCCGCCGAACCAGCGGATCACCAGCACCGCCACGCGGTCGTAGCCCTGGGACTCGATGGCCTGCAGGATCGGCCGCCCCGCCGTGCCGCCCGGCTCGCCGTCGTCGTGAAAGCGGTATTGCGCCCCGAAGCGCCAGGCCCAGCAGTTGTGCGTCGCCTGGGGATCGCGGGACGCGTCCAGGAAGGCCTGCGCGGCCTCGGGCGAGTCGATGGGCGCCGCCAGGGCCAGGAAACGGCTCTTGCGGATGTCGGCCTCGTGCCGGACCGGAGCGGTCAGGGTGTGCGGCATTCGGCTGCCCGCGCCGGGCGCGGCCCGTCATCCGGTGCCTGGTCCGCTTGCGGCCGGCGCCCCGCCACGACTCAGGCCTCGATGCCCTGGGACGCGAGGTATTCCTCGTAGGTGCCCGGGTAGTCGTTCAGGCGGCCGTCGGGCAGGATCTCGATCACCCGCGTCGCCACGCCCGACACGAACTGGCGGTCGTGCGAGACGAACACCAGCGTGCCCTGGTACTGCTCCAGCGCGTACTGCAGGGATTCGATGGATTCCATGTCCAGGTGGTTGGTGGGCTCGTCCATCAGCATGACGTTGTGGCGCCCCAGCATCAGGCGGCCGAAGCTCATGCGGTTCTTTTCGCCGCCGGACAGCACGCGCACGGCCTTGGTGATCTCGTCGCCCGAGAACAGCAGCCGGCCCAGCACCGAACGGATCGACTGGTCCTCGTCGCCCGGCTGGCGGTAGTCAGTCATCCAGTCGAACAGGTCGCGGTCGGAATCGAACTGGTCGGACACGTCCTGGGCCATGTAGCCGATATCCGCGTTTTCCGACCAGCGCACCGTGCCCTCGTCGGGCGGCAGGTTGCCGGCCAGCAGGCGCAGCAGCGTCGTCTTGCCCACCCCGTTGGCGCCGATGATGGCGACCTTCTGGCCGGCCTCGATCATGGTGGACAGGCCCTTGACGATGGGCCGGTCGTAGGATTTGGACAGGTCCTCGATGTGCGCGGCCTGGCGGTGCAGGACCTTGTTGACCTCGAAGCGGATGTAGGGGTTCTGGCGCGAGGACGGCTTGACCTGGACGGTCTCGGCCTTGATGCGGTCGATCTGCTTCAGGCGGGACGTGGCCTGGCGCGACTTGGATTTGTTGGCGGCGAAGCGGCGCACGAAGTCCTGCAGTTCGCTGACGCGTTCCTTGGCGCGCGCATTGGCGGCCACCTGGCGCTCGCGCGCCTGGGTGGAGGCCAGCATGTAGTCGTCGTAGTTGCCCGGATACACGCGCAGTTCGCCGTAGTCCAGGTCGGCCATGTGGGTGCAGACGGCGTTCAGGAAGTGGCGGTCGTGGCTGATGATGATCATCGTGCTGTCGTAGCCGTTCAGCACGGTTTCCAGCCAGCGGATGGTGTTGATGTCCAGGTTGTTGGTGGGCTCGTCGAGCAGCAGCACGTCGGGGTTGGAGAACAGCGCCTGGGCCAGCAGCACGCGCAGTTTCCAGCCCGGGGCGATCTCGCGCATCGGCAGCTGGTGCTGCTCGACGGGGATTTCCAGACCCAGCAGCAGTTCGCCGGCGCGGGCCTCGGCCGTGTAGCCGTCGTATTCCGCGAACCTGCCTTCGAGTTCGGCGGCCCGCATGTAGTCGTCTTCCGTCGCCTCGGGGTTGGCGTAGATGGCGTCCCGGTCCGCCATGGCCTGCCACATTTCGACGTGGCCCATCATCACCACGTCCAGCACGCGCACGTCCTCGAAGGCGAACTGGTCCTGGCGCAGCTTGCCCAGCCGCAGGCCGGGTTCCAGCGCGACGTTGCCCGAGGACGGCTCCAGGTCGCCGCCGATGATCTTCATCAGGGTGGACTTGCCCGAGCCGTTGGCGCCGATGAGGCCATAGCGGTTGCCGTCGCCGAACTTGACGCTGACGTTCTCGAACAGAGGCTTGGAGCCGAACTGGATGGTGAGGTTGTTGGTGGAGATCACGGTGGTGGCGGGAAAAAATGGAGTCAAAACAACCTGCTAGTTTAGCAGGTGGGCTACCATGCCATTTTGGCCGGAGGCCGAGGACGGGGACCGACATGAATGGCCCATTGAATGCCCTGCTGCAAACACCTGAAGGCAAAACGCTGGAATTCAAGCGGGACATGTCCTCTCCGCGCAATGTCGTCAAAACCCTGGTGGCCTTTGCCAATTCAGCCGGTGGGCGCCTGATCATCGGCGTGGATGACGGGCGACGACTGATCGGGGTGGCGGATCCTCTGGACGAGGAAGAGCGTATCTGCAACCTGATCGCGGACTCCATCCACCCAAGGCTGATCCCCAACGTGGAACTCATCAGTCAAGGAAATCGTACAGCGCTGGCTGTAGAAGTCTTTCCCAGCAGCAACCGGCCGCACCATGTAAAAGCCCAGGGTCCGGAACAAGGCGTCTACGTGCGCCTGGGGTCCAGCAACCGCCAAGCGGGGCCGGACCTGATCGCCGAACTGCAGCGATCCGCACGAGGCGTGGTGTTCGATGAGATCACCATGCCGGAGCTCACTCTGGAAGATCTGGACCTGGCCGCCGCCCAGAAGCTATTTGGCGACCGCCGAACGCTGGACGAAAAATCGTTGGCCACGCTGAAGCTGGTCCGCCGCGAACAGAACCGTCTGGTTCCCACCCAAGGCGCCGTCCTGCTCTTCGGCAAGGATCGGGAACAATACTTTCCAGACGCGTGGGTGCAATGCGGGCGGTTCCGGGGCACGGACAAGGTCCATATCTTCGACCAGATGGAAATCCACGATCCACTGCCGCAGGCGGTGGAAGCCATCGAATTCTTTCTGAAAAAACATGCCTTCAAAAGCGCGCGGTTCGGCGCCATGCGCCGCGAAGACGTATGGAGCATCCCGCTGACCATCCTGCGCGAGGCAATCGTCAACGCCCTGGTGCACAGCGATTATTCCCAACGCGGCACCCCGATCCGCATCGCATTCTTCGATGACCGCGTCGATGTCGAGAGTCCTGGCCTGCTGCTGCCCGGCATGACGGTGGAGGACATGAAAAGCGGCGTCTCCCGCATCCGTAATCCCGTCATCGCGCGGGTGTTTCGGGAATTGGGAATGATCGAGCAATGGGGCAGCGGCGTCAGACGGATCTTTGATGAAGCGGTTGCCCAGGATCTGCCGGAACCGAAGGTGACGGAAATAGCCACCGGCGTGCGGCTGAGCATCTATTTATCGCAGGACCGGCGGTCCGTTCAAATCAAGGAACCGTCACCTCCGGCCCATTCTCTGGGCACTGCCGGCATTTCACGGCTAGAGTCACGGCTAGAGTCACGGCTAGAGTCACGACTAGAGTCACGGCTAGAGTCGAAGCTGGCGGCCAAAGTCGTATTGCTGCTGAAAGAGCATGAGTCAGGCAAAGCCCAGTTGGCCGGAGCCCTGGGGCACAAGACAGTTTCCGGAGAATTGCACAAACAGATCCGGCGGCTGCTCGAAATGGGCATGATTGAAATGACCTTGCCCGATACGCCCACCAGCCGCATGCAGCGCTACCGCCTGACGGTGGAAGGCCATGCCGCCGTAGCCGCCCCGCCGAAAGGAGCTCGGGATTGAGCAAGACTGCCCCCCTCTGGGGTCAGCCGCTTGCTGTAGCAAACGCCGGCTTCACGTCTTCCTGCCAAGCCGCTTCTCGACCGGCAGCTTGGTGATGGCAAAACCGACCAGCAGCAGCGTGGTGAAACCCACCAGATCGGGAGAAACCGTCGCCCCCTCGTACCAAGAGCCGATGACGATGGCGAAGACCGGGAAGATGATGAAGACGAACGACAGCACGATCGGGCTCAGCCGCTTGAGCAGGAAGAAATAAACGATAAACCCGCCAACCGATGCCGCCAGGCCGAGATACGCCAGGGCGGCCCAGGAATTTGCGGTGACCAGGGAAAGGTCCGGGTGCTCAACCAGCAATCCGGTCACGAACAGCCCTAATCCCGCGATTCCGATCGGCAGCGTATTGAAGGTAATGACCCCGATGTCCGCGCCCCGCTGTTTGGTGATGACATAGACGAGCGCATGCATCACCGCCGCCGCCAAGATGGCGACGACGCCCAGAAGCTCCGAGTAATCCAGGTGCAGGCCCTGGGATTTGATGATCATGAAGAGGCTGCCGAACCCAACCGCGATGCCGGCGATTTGCGACAGGAAGATGCGCTCTTTCAGAAAGATCGCGGAGAAGATCAAAATGAATACCGGCATGGTGCTGAACAGCAGCGCGGTCAAACCCGAAGCGACGTATTGCTCGCCATAGTTCAGCAGGTAGTATGGCACGCTGAAGTAGCCAAGCGTGACGAATACAAAGAACGCCAGATGCCGACGCGGGAAAAAGATCAGTTCCCGGCGCGCCACGGCGAAGAGCAGGAAGAGCGGGAACGCGATCAGGAAACGCAGCCCCGCCGCGGTAAGCGGCGGCACGCTTTCCACTGCGATCTTGATGCCCAGCCAGGTCGTTCCCCAACTGAGACACACCACCAGGAACAGCAAGGCGGTCACCAGACCGGCCACCTGCCTCCTCCGGCCTTCTTCCGACATATCATAAATTGACATCAATGAACCCTTTAACGATAATATCAATCGTAGATTGATATTCTTTATTAAATTTTTATTTAGCGTAAAACAAGCATATGTTCGGAAAAAATGCCAGTCAAATCAAATATTGACACCATTTCAATAATGAAAACTTTCCTGGCCGAAGGAAGCGGGCTGAAATACAAGCGGCTCGCCCAAGGCATCGAGGAATCGATCCGCAATGGCACCTTCAAGCCGGGCGCGAAACTGCCACCGCACCGCATCCTGGCGGACAAGCTGGGCATCACCCCCGGCACGGTGAGCCGAGCCTATGGCGAACTCGAGCGCATGGGCCGGGTAGTGGCGCGAGTCGGAGACGGCACCTTCGTCCGCGAGCAAAGCCAGGAGCGCCCCCAGGAAATGGGCTTTCGCAACTTCGTGGATGGCACCGATACCTGCAATGACATGAGCCGGAACATGCACATTCCCGGCAATGAGGTCGAACTGCTCGCCCGCAGCCTGCGGCAACTGTCCGATGAATCCGAGTGTCTGCGGGAACTGACGCTCTACTCGCCCGATGCCGGCTTGCCGCGCCATCGTCAGGCCGGCGCCGCATGGCTATCGCACGATGAATTTCATGCGCAAGCCCAGCAGGTCGTGTGCGTCAATGGCAGCCAACACGGCCTGCTCGTCGTGCTCATGGCCATGCTCCGCGCCGGCGACACATTGGTGACGGAACACCTCACCTACCCTGGGCTGATCAGCGCCGCCCGGCTCCTGGGCATCAAGGTACTGGGGCTGGATATGGACGAAGAGGGTTTGCTGCCTGAATCGCTGGAAGAACTCTGCCGCTGCAATCGGGTCGTCGCCCTGTACTGCACCCCCACCATCCAGAACCCGAGCACGGCGGTGATGTCTCTCGCACGCCGGCAGGAGATCGCGCGCATCTGCCGCGCGCACAATCTCATCGTCATCGAAGACGAGACCCACGCAGTACTGATGCGCCAGCGCCCCCTCCCCATCAGCCATCTGTTGCCCGAACGCGGCATCCTGATTGGAGGCATGAGCAAGGCGGTGGCCGCGGGGCTGAGAGTCGGCTACGTCCACGCCCCGGTCTCCATGGTCGGCCGCATATCGACGTCCGTGCGGAATTCGTGCTGGATGGCGACACCCTTGCCACTGGAGCTCGCAAGCCGCTGGATCCAGGACGGAACGGCTCAGACGCTGCTGACGCAACAAGTCGCGGAAATCGAGCGGCGCCAATCGCTGGTCATCGACCTGCTTCAATCCCTGACTTATCGCACGCACCCGTGCTGCCCGCATTTCTGGGTAGAAATCCCCGCGCCATGGCGCGCAATCGAAATCGAGCACGGTCTACGCAAGCGGCAACACCTGGTCTCCACAGCGGAGGCCTTCAGCGTCGGGCGAGGCCCATTGCCCCAATACATCCGCGTCAGCATCAGCAATTCACCGGGGGGAGATCAGGCGCTGCGTGAAGGTTTCACGGCGCTCTCCGACATGCTGAGCAACGGACCGGACGAGGCACAGACGATGAGGGCCTGACGCCCGCCCGCACGGCCACTCGCTCAGTGCTCATGCTCCCGCAGCACCAGGTGCGCCATGCCGTCTTCCGTGGCGATGCCCACGCGCGCGCCCACCGGCAGGGTCGCCTTGACCTTCACATGGCCGTAGGGCAGGCCTGTGACCACCGGCACACGCACGGTCTTGCGCAGCCAGCGCACCACGGAATCCAGGTCGTAGCCCTTGTCGTGCGGCGCCAGGCGGTAGTCGGTGAACTGGCCCAGCACGATGGCGTGCTGCTTTTCCAGCACGCCCGCATGCCAGAGCTGGGTCAGCATGCGCTCGATGCGGAAGGGGTGTTCGGAGACGTCCTCCAGGAACAGGATGCCGCCCTTCACGTCGGGCAGGTAGGGCGTGCCGACCAGCGAGGCCACCATGGCCAGGTTGCCGCCCCACAGGACGCCGCGCGCGTCCACCGGATCGGCGTCGGGGGATTCGAAGCTGAGGATTTCCAGTTCGCCCGACAGGGTTTCCTGGAACAGGGCCTGGGTCAGGTCGTCCACCTTCTTGCCGCCGAAATCGAAGATCGCGGTGGGGCCGGCCAGGCTGACCGCGCCGGTGCGCGCCAGCAGGGCCAGGCTGAAGGCGGTGAAGTCGCTCTGGCCGATGAAGGTCTTGCCGCTGTCGGCCACGGCCCGCCAGTCGATGTGCGGCAGCAGGCGGCTCAGGCCGTAGCCGCCCCGCGTCGCCATGACGACCGGATGCTTCTGCTTCAGGGCGCGCTGGATGGACGCCAGGCGCTGCCTGTCGGTGCCGGCGAAGCGTTCGTGCACGGCCAGCGCCGTGCGGTCGACGGCGACGCGAAAGCCCAGGGCGCGCAGCCGCTCGACGGCCAGGTCCAGCGCGGCGGGATCGGCCACGGCGCCCGAGGGCGAGATCAGGTAGATCCCCGAAGGCTGTTCGTGCACGTGATGCACGCCGCACTCGGGATCGTCGCAGACCAGGTGGGTGTGTTCGCCGCCGGGGGCCGGGCGGGACGCCAAGGCGGCGGACGCGGAGGAAGCGGATTTCTGTTTGGGCATGGGGGGATGATTCCGGAAAAGAGCGGCGTCGGCCACGGGGGCCTCGGCGCAGGACACGGACGCCGCGCACGGTGCCAGAGTAGCAGTTGCGGCAGGCGCGGAGGAGACGGGCGCCATATCCGGCGCCGGCGCGGGCGCGGCGGTGCCCGGTGCGGAAGCGGGCGCACCCGCCGTCCGCGCGGCGCGGGCGGCCTCGCGTCGGGCGCGGAAGAAGCCGCGCAGCAGGTCGCCGCAGGCCTGCGCCCCGACCCCGCCCCGCACCCGCGCGTGGTGGTTCAGGCGCGGCTGGACGGACAGGTCGACCACGCCGCCGCAGGCGCCGGTCTTGGGGTCGGGCGCGCCGTAGACGATTTCCGCCAGCCGCGCATGGAACATGGCGCCCAGGCACATGGCGCAAGGCTCCAGCGTGACGTACAGGCGCGCGCCGGTCAGGCGGTAGTTGTCCAGCCGCCGGGCGGCGGCGCGCAGGGCCACGACCTCGGCGTGCGCGGTGGGATCGCGATCCAGGATGGTGCGGTTGTGGCCGGCCGCCAGCAGGCGGCCGGCGGCGTCCAGCACCACGGCGCCCACGGGCACCTCGCCCAGTTCCGCGGCCAGGCGGGCCTGTTCGAGCGCCAGCGCCATGGCGCCGTCGTCGTCCAGGGACTCAGCCACGATACATCCGCGCGCGCAGCACGATCTTGGAGGCCAGGCTCTCGACGGCGGCCTCCAGCCACTGGTAGAGCTCGGCGTCCTCGCCGAAGCGCGCCTGGTTCAGGTTGGACACCCGCCCGTCCTCGATGAAGCCCCAGGCGCGGCTGCGCTTTTCCTTGTGGCGCGGATCCCAGACCCCGAACGCGACCCCGCCCGAGCGCCGGATCAGGGAAAAGCAGGGAATGTCGGTATAACCGTCGCCGACGAAGATCATCTGCTCGAAAGGCACGCGCAGCTTGTCGGCATCGACCTTGCGGTTGACCTCGAAGGGCTTGTTGCGAGATTCGGGGCCGATGATGCCCTTCTGGATGTGGAACAGGTAGCGGGTCTTGTCGGTGAAGCTGACCACGCGGCGCGGAAATTCGATGGCGCCGTCGGCGTCGTAATGGAATTCGGACGCCCAGATGTCGGAGAACCAGCTGGCGATGGGTGTTTCGCGCAGCACGTCGCCGATGCCGCTGGAAATCAGGTAGAACTCCAGTTGCACGGTCGGATGCGCGTGGCGCAGCCGCGCCCGCAGGCGCTCGAACAGCGTCGTCACGCCCTCGTGCAGCGGCAGCCGGCGCCCCCAGTCGCGCAGGCGGTCGCGGGTGATGGGGCCGTGGCTTCCCGAACGGGACAATTCCAGCATCCGGTACAGGTAGGCGGGGACCGGATCCCAGTCCTCGCGGTTCAGCAGCGGATCGACCTGCTCGTGCCAGAAGGCCGGCACGTCCACGCCCATTTCCTGGAGAAAGCCCGAGGTGCTGTCCGGCGCCAGGGTGTCGTCGAAATCGAAGACCAGCGCGATCACGTCCGCCATGGGCATGCCTCCCCGGAATTCCGGCCCATGTCCGCCAGGACGGCCAGCGCCCCCGGCAAGGCGCCCGGGAGGTCCTCGGCCAGCAGCCCCCAGCCCAGCCGGTCGGCCGCCAGGCCATGCAGCCAGACGGCGGCGCAGGCCGCATCGAAGGCCGGCATGCCGGCGGCCAGCAGGCCGGCGATGCAGCCCGCCAGCACGTCCCCCGACCCGGCGGTGGCCAGTGTCGGCGGCGCATTGTCGTTGATGACGCAACGGCCGTCGGGCGCCGCGATCACGGTGTCGGCGCCCTTGAGCACCACCACCGCGCCGCCGCGCCGCGCCGCGGCGCGCGCGCGCCGCAGCTTGTCGCCGCCCGCGCCGGACGCCGCGTCGCCCGCCCCGCCCGGCGCCGGATCGAAGAGGCGCGCGAACTCGCCCTCGTGAGGCGTGAGCACGCATTGCGCATGCAGGGCGCCGAACAGCGCGTCCGGTTGGCCGGCGAAGACGCTGAGGGCATCGGCGTCCAGCACGCAGGGGCGCCCGGTCGCCAGGATGTCCAGGACCTGCCGGCGCCCCCGGGGTTCGCGGCCCAGCCCCGGGCCGATCAGCAGCGCGTTGCGGCGCGGGTCCGCCAGGGCCTGGTCCAGCGTGCCGTCCGGCGGCAGGGCCTCGACCATGACCGAGGTCAGCGCCCCGGCCTGGATCGCCCAGGCGGCCGGCGGCACCGCCAGCGTCACCAGGCCGGCGCCGATGCGCGCGGCCGCCAGGCAGGCCAGGCGGCTGGCGCCCGTCATGCGCTCGCCGCCCACGGCCAGGACGTGGCCCCGGCGGTATTTGTGGCCGTCGGAACGCGGCCAGGGAAAGGCGTCCGCCCAGAGATCGGGATGATTGGCGTAGGCCTCGGGGACGATGGATTCCAGCACGGCGTCGGGCATGCCGATGTCGGCGCAGACCTGCGCGCCGCACAGCGCGCGCCCCGGCAGCAGCAGATGGCCGGGCTTGCGGCGGCAGAACGTGACCGTCAGCTCGGCCTGGACGGCGGCGCCCGGACAACGGCCGCTGGCGCCGTCCAGGCCCGTGGGCACGTCGATGGCGCACACCGGCGCACCGGCGGCGTTGATGGCATGGATGAGTGCTTCCAGCCCGCCGGACGGCGCCCGGCTCAGGCCGGCGCCCAGCAAGGCGTCGACGATCAGGCCCGCGCCATCGAGGCAGCCGGGGGCGGCGGACTCGACCGGTCCGCTCCAGGCCTCGGCCGCCCAGGCCGCGTCCCCGCGCAGGGCGTCGCGATCGCCCCACAGGGCCACCCGCACCGGCCAGCCGGCTTCCCGCAGCAGGCGCGCGACGACGAAGCCATCGCCGCCGTTGTTGCCCGGGCCGCACAGCACCCGCACCGGCGTCGGCGCCCAGCGCTCGCGGATCGCCCGGGCCGCGGCGGCGCCCGCGGCCGCCATGAGCCGGGTACCCGGCACCCCCGCCGCCGGAGCGGCGCGGTCGGCGGCGCCCATCTGCTCCGGGCTCAGCAGGGCATGCGGCGACAGGCGCGCCGGGCCGGACGGGGAATGCCGGATCGTCATGCCCTGCCTCAGGCGGACTGGGTCGCCCGCTGGCGCAATTCGAACTTCTGGATCTTGCCGGTCGAGGTCTTGGGCACTTCGCCGAAGACGATGTGGCGCGGCACCTTGTAGCCGGCGAGATGGGCCTTGCAGTGCGCGATGATGTCCTCGGCCGTCACCTGGGCGTCGGGCTTGAGCTCGACGAAGGCGCAGGGCGTCTCGCCCCAGCGTTCGTCGGGCCGCGCGACCACGGCGGCCGCGAGCACGGCCGGATGGCGGTAGAGCACGTCCTCGACCTCGATCGAGGAGATGTTCTCCCCGCCGGAAATGATGATGTCCTTGCTGCGGTCCTTGATCTTGATGTAGCCGTCCGGATACATCACCGCCAGGTCGCCGCTGTGGAACCAGCCGCCCTCGAAGGCCTTGTGGGTCGCCTGCGGGTTCTTCAGGTAGCCCTTCATGCAGATGTTGCCCTGGAACATGATCTCGCCCATGGTCTGGCCGTCGGCGGGCACGGGCCGCATCGTGGCCGGGTCCAGCACGGCGGCGGCCTTCTGCAGGTGGTAGCGCACGCCCTGGCGGGCGTTGAGTTCGGCCCGCTTGCCGATGTCCAGCGTATTCCAGTCGTCGTGCTTCACGCACACGGTCGAGGGGCCGTAGACTTCGGTCAGGCCGTAGACGTGGGTCAGGTCGATCCCCAGGGCTTCCATGTCCTCGATCATCGAGGCCGGGGGCGCGGAACCGGCCACCATCCCCTTGATGCCCTGGGGGATCGCGTCGCGCAATTCCTTGGGCGCGTTGGCCAGCATGCTCTGGACGATGGGCGCGCCGCAGTAATGGGTGACGCCGTGCTCGCGCATGCGTTCGATCATGGCGGTGGCGTCCACCCGGCGCAGGCACACGTTCACGCCCGCGCGGGCGGCCAGCGTCCAGGGGAAACACCAGCCGTTGCAATGGAACATCGGCAAGGTCCAGAGATAGACCGAATATTTGGGCATGTCCCATTCGAGGATGTTGGACACGGCATTCAAGGCCGCGCCGCGATGGTGGTAAACCACGCCCTTGGGGTTGCCGGTGGTGCCGCTGGTGTAGTTCAGGGCGATCGCGTCCCATTCGTTTTCGGGCATGAGCCATTCGGCTTCCGGGTCGCCCAGGGCCAGCAGGGCCTCGTAGTCGAGGGTGCCGATGGCTTCGCCGGGACCGTCGTATTCGGGATCGTCCACATCGACCACCAGGATCGGCTCGGAGCGCGTGCGCATCGCCAGCGCCTGGCCGGCGATGCGGGCGAATTCCCGGTCGACGATCAGCACGCGCGCTTCGCCGTGGTCGAGCATGAAGGCGATGGAAGCCGGGTCCAGGCGGGTGTTCAGGGAATTCAGCACGGCGCCGCACATGGGCACGCCGAAATGCGCCTCGACCATGGCGGGGATGTTCGGCAGCATGACCGCGACCGTGTCGCCGCGGCCGATGCCGTGGGCGGCGAGCGCGCTCGAGAGACGGCGGCACCGCGCGTACAGTTCGACCCAGGTATGGCGGATGGCCGTCTCGCCCAGACCGTGAACCACCGCCAGGCGTTCGGGATGGACCTGCGCGGCGCGCTCGATGTAGGGCAGCGGCGTCAGGGGCGCGAAATTGGCGGGGGTCTGAGGAAGGTCCTGATCATACATGAGAGTCATTGGATGTGTCTCCGTCCAAACAGCAAGGGAGGACGTTCCTCCCGTTAGGCAACTGCGCATGCCGCATCCCGCGCGGCAAGTCGTGCGCCGTCCCCCGGAAATGCAGGCATGAAGGCCATTTTAGCGAGGCCGCGGCCGCCATACCCTGTCTTTGCTCAAAGGTCCGGCAAATTCCGCGCCCCTCGTGGCGCCTCAGGGATTCCAGATGCCGCCCGCGCGCCGGGTCCTGCGCCGCACGGCATGGTCCAGCAGGGCATCCCCCCCCGGCAGCACCAGGGCCAGGGCGCGGCGCGCGCGGGTCGCGCCGGTGTAGAGCAGTTCCCGCGTCAGCAGGGGCGATTTCCGGTCGGGCAGCACCAGCGCCACGCGGTCGAATTCCGAGCCCTGGGACTTGTGCACGGTCAGGGCGTAGACGGTCTCCACTTCCGGCAGGCGCGCCGGCGACACCCAGCGCACGGCGTCCCGGGTGGCGCCGGCGAAGGCCACCCGGATCATCGATTCGCCGTCCCGTTCGGGGTCGGGCACGGACAGGGCCACGCCGATGTCGCCGTTGGCCAACCCCAGGGCGGCATGGTTGCGCAGCACCAGCACCGGCCGGCCGGGATACCAGACGTCCTCGACCGCCGGGACCCAGCCTTCGGCCCGCAGGCGGGATTCGATGCGCCGGTTGAGCCCGCGCGCGCCCCAGGGGCCGTCGCGCAGGGCGCACAGCACCTGGAAGCGGGCCTGCCGCGCCAGGACGGCGCGGGCCCAGCGGTCCCAGTCCGCCTGCGGCGCCCGCGGATCGGGAGCGGCCCGCAGGGCGCGGAACAGCGCGGGGCAACCGGCCTCCTCGTCCAGGATGCCGCTGTCGTACAGCCAGTCATCGCCGGACGCGATCCGCGCGCCCTCGGCGGGCGGACCGGCCCGCACCAGGCTCAGGCCATCCGGCGGATGGCGCAGCAGTTCGGCCACGGCCGGGGCGTCGCCCCGGTTCACGGCGGCGGCGAACCGGCCGATGCCGCTGTCGGCCTGGAAGCGGTGGCTGTGGCGCAGCATGACGACGGCCTGGTCCAGCACGGCGCCGGCCGGATCCCGCCATGCGTCGGGCACCGTCTCGCCGCAGCATTCGAGCAGGCGGCGGCATTGCGCCGGGGTGTAGTGGCCCCCCTCCGCACGCGCGCACAGTTCGCCCAGCACCGCGCCGGCCTCGACCGAGGCGAGCTGGTCCTTGTCCCCCAGCAGCACCAGGCGCGCATGGGCGGGCAGCGCGGCCAGCACGGCGTCCATCATCTCGATGTCCATCATCGAGGCCTCGTCCACCACCAGCACGTCCAAATCCAGCGGATTGCCGGCGTGGAACTTCAGGCGCCGGGTGTCGGGCCGGCTGCCCAGGAGGCGATGCAGGGTGAGCACTTCGGCCGGCACGCGCCCGAGCGCGGCGCGCAGCGAGGCGTCGGCCGATGCCGCCAGGCGCTCCAGGGCGCCGGCGATGGATTCGTTCAGACGCGCCGCCGCCTTGCCCGTCGGCGCCGCCAGGCGGATGCGCAGGCCGCGCTCCAGGCCGCGAGCCAATGCCAGGCCCTGGAGGACCGCCAGCAGGCGCACGACCGTGGTGGTCTTGCCCGTCCCCGGCCCTCCCGTGACGATGCTGAAGCCGTGCAGCAGGGCCGTGGCGCAGGCGATCTTCTGCCAGTCCGGCGACTCGGCGGCGGGGCCGGCGAACACCGCGTCCAGCCAGGCGCGGATCCGGGCGGGCTCGCGCGCTTCCGGCGGTTCCAGGGCGAGGCGCCGGCCGAGATCCTCGCGGATGCGCCGCCCGGCGCGCCAGTAGCGGGCCAGGTACAGGCGATGCCCGTGCAGGACCAGCGGCTGCGGACCGCCGCCGCCGCCCGCGAAGCCGGCCGCCGCCAGCGCGGCCAGGCAGCCGTCCAGCCCGCCGTCGATCCAGGCCGGCGGCCCCGTCCGGCCATCCGCGTCCGGATCGTCCGCCGGCGTGTCGGCATCCGGTTCGCACAGGGCCTTCAGGTCCAGGCAGGGGTGGCCGTGCGCCAGCCGGGCGCTGCACAGGACCGCCAGGCGCAGGGCCAGTTCCGGCGCATGCGGCGCCTGGCGGGCCAGCAGGCGGCCGAATGCCACGTCCAGGTCGCGCAGGCCCTCCTCGGGCTGCGCGAACGCCAGCCAGCCGGGAAACTCATGCATCATCCGCCTCCCCTTCCCCGCCGTCGAACAGCGCGTCCAGCGCCTCGATCAGTTCCGGCTCGGGCCGCAGCGCCACCAGGCCCTGGCCGGGCGCCTCCTGGCCGCGCAGGAACAGATACAGCGCGCCGCCCATGTGGCGCGCATAGTCGTAGTCCGCCAGCCGGGCGCGCAGCTGCCGGTGCAGCGCCAGCACGTACATCAGCATCTGCGCGTCGTAGCGGGACGCGCGCATGGCCGCCGCCAGCGCCTCGGGCGCGTAGTCGGCCTCGCGGGGCCCCAGGTCGTTGGACTTGTAATCGACCAGGTAATAGCGGCCGTCGGCTTGCAGGACCAGGTCGATGAAGCCCTTGAACATGCCGTTCAGCCGTCCCGCCGCCAGGGCCGGGCGGTCGCCGCCGCTGAAAGTCCCCTGGCGCAGCAGCCCGTCCAGGCGCCCGATGTCCACCCGATGCGCCGGCAGCCAGAACTCCATTTCCGGCAGGCAGGCCTGCAGGCCATCCAGGCGCAGCACGGGACCGCCCGGCAGGTCCGGCCGCCACTCGGTGCGCGCCAGGCGCAGCAGCCAGTCGTGCAGCGCGTCGATGTGGGCCTCCCAGCCGCGCACGGCGCAGCGCCGGGCGATCAGGTCGCGCGCCTCGTCGCCCAGGTCGCGGAAGCCGCGCCGCGCCGCCCACTCCAGCAGGCCGTGCAGGAACGTCCCGGCCTCGCTGCCGCGCGGAAAATCCCGCAGGCCCGAGCCGATCGGGGGAGACGCGGCGTCCGCCGCCCGGTATGCCGGCGCGGGGTCGGCCTGGCGGCCTTCGCGCAGCACGTCCTCGGCGGCCGTTTCGGGCGCGGCGGCGTCGGCCAGGCACAGGGCGGAATAGCTGGAGATCCACCAGGCCTGCCCGACCGCCGGCGAGGACAGGCGGCGGGCCTCTCCCAGCGTCTCGGGCGCCTCGTCGGCGGGGGGCGCGGGACCGGCGTCGGCCGCCGGCGCCGCGTCCCAGGCCATCAGGCCGGGATGGGCCCGCGCCAGGCCGTCCCAGCCGGCGCGCAGGTCCTCGCCCAGCAGGTGGCCGATGGCGCTGGGGCCGCCCGCCCTGAGCGGCCCCAGCGCCATCCAGACGGCATGGCGCGCGCGCGTCAGCGCCACGTACAGCTTGCGCACGTCCTCGCCCAGGCGCTCGCCGTCCAGGCGCAGCAGCTGCCCGGGGTCCGCTTCCATGATCCATGCCCGGTCCGTCTCCCCGGGCAGAAGATACGGCCCCTGCCCCGCCGTCACCGGACGCGACTTGCAGACGAAGGGCAGGAAGACCAGGGGGTATTCCAGCCCCTTGGACTTGTGCACGGTCACGACCCGCACCAGGCCCTCGTCGCTTTCCAGGCGCAGGCGGCGGCCGTCCTCGCCCTGCGGCGCCCGGGACTGCCGTCGCAGGTACCGCAGCACGGCCTGCTCGCCATCCAGGTGGGCGGCGGCCTGCTGCAGCAGTTCGGCCAGATGCAGGAAATCGGTCAGGCGCCGTTCGCCCTCGTAGCCGTCGGCCAGCAGGCGGGCCGGCACGTCGAAATCGTGCAGCAGCCGGCGCAGCATGGGCAGCACGCCGCGCCGCCGCCAGATCTGGCGGTAGGCCTGGAAGCGCTCGACCTCGGCGTCCCAGGCGCGCTCGTCCTCCACCAGCCGGTCCAGCGTCCTCCAGTCCAGGCCCAGCGCCGGGGCGGCCAGGGCCGCCCGGACGGCGCGCTCGTCCTCGGGGTGCGCGCAGGCATCCAGCCACAGGGCGATTTCCGCCGTCTGCGGCGATTCGTAGACGGAATCGCGTTCGGACAGATACACGCTGCGCACCCCGGCCCGGACCAGCGCCTGGCGCACGGCGCGCGCCTCGGCATGGGTGTTGACCAGAATGGCGATGTCGGCGGGCCGCACCGGCGTCCAGCGGTCCCCGTCGCGCATGCCCGCCTCGCCGCGCCGGCCCCGCGCCAGGATATCCGCCACCCGCAGGGCGCAGAGCGCGGCGGCGTCCTGCTCGTACTGGGTCGAGGACAGGGGCTTGCCTTCCGCCGCCGGTTCGATCCAGCAGGCGCTCATGGCCGGCACCGGGCGGCCGAGGACTTCCCAGCGCTCCGGGCGGCCCCGGGCCTCGACGGGATGGAAAGGAATGCCCACGTCCGGCACGCCGGTGGGGAAGGCCCGCGCGCCGCCCAAGGCGAAGCACCGGTTGACCGCCTCGACCATGGCCTCGGAGGAACGGTAGTTGCGGCCCAGGGTGCGGACCCGCCCCGCGCAGGCCCGGTTCGCCCGCAGGTAGGTGTGCACGTCGGCGCCCCGGAAACCGTAGATGGACTGCTTGGGGTCGCCGATGAAGACCAGCGCGGTGTCCGGGCCGTCGTCGGCCACCCGGTAGACCCGGTCGAAAATCCGGTACTGCACCGGGTCGGTGTCCTGGAATTCGTCGATCAGCACCACGGGAAACTGCCGCCGCAGGGTCTGCCCCAGCCGGGCGCCCGAGGCGCCCTCCAGGGCGGCGTCCAGGTTCATGAGCAGGCCGTCGAAGCCCAGCAGCGCGGCGCTGGACAGGGCCTGGCGCAGGCGCCGGGCCATCCAGGCCAGGGCGTGACGCAGCAGGGGCTCGCGCACGGCGGGCAGCGCATCCAGATCGGCGCGCAGGCGGGCCAGCGCGGCGCTGGCGGGATGCGACGGCGCGGGCCCGCCGCCCTGCCACTTGTCCTGGATGCCCTGCGGCGTCAGGCGGCCCCAGCCCGTCTTCAGGTCCGGCTCGGCCTGATCGGGATCCCGCGCCCAGGTCCGCAGCGCCTCCGTCCAGCGGCGCAGGTCGGTCGGCCGGATCTTCGTGTCCTTGCCCAGCGAGACCAGCCAGGCCTCCAGCGCGTCGGCGGCCTCGATCCAGGGTGCCTTCAGCGCGGCCAGGCGTTCCCGCCGATCCGCCCGGTGGCGCGCCAGCACGGCGGCCAGGTCCTCGTCGGCGGCTTCGGGCAGGGACTCGCGGGTCAGCAGGCCGGACAGACCCAGCAGGGCGTCCGGCCCGGGCCAGACGGCCAGCACTTCGGTCAGTTCGTCCGGCGCCAGCGACGCCACGTGCGCGCGCCAGTAGTCCCAGGCCGCCTGGCGGATCTCGGCGCCCAGGTCCGGTTCCAGCCGCTGCTCGAACAGGCTGCCGCTGTCGAAGGCGTGCTCCTGCAGGACCCGGGCGCACCAGGCATGGATGGTGGAAATGGCGGCTTCGTCCATGGACTGCGCCGCCAGGTCCAGCGTGCGGGCGCAGCCCGCCCATTGGTCCCGGGGCCATTCCCGGCGCAGCGCCGCCAGGAACGGATCGGCCTCACGCCCGGCCTCACGATCGCTTCGATGGCCGGCCTCATCCCGGATCTCGTCGGCGAACCAGACGGCGGCCTCGGCCAGGCGGGCGCGGATCCGGTCGCGCAGTTCCTGAGCGGCGGCCTCGGTGAAGGTGAGGACGAGGATCTCGGTGGGCAGGCGGGGCCTCTGCCCGCCATGCCCCAGCACCAGGCGCACGTACAGCGCGGCGATCGTCCAGGTCTTGCCGGTGCCGGCGCTGGCCTCGATCAGGTGGCTGCCGCGCAGGGGGAAGCGCAGCGGATCGACCTGGGGAATCGTCTGGTCCGACAGGCTCATTCCACGACCTCGTCCGCGACCGGGAACGGCAGGATCGCCCGCGACGCCTCGCCGTACAGGGTCCCGGCCCAATGGAAGAAGCCCCCGTCCGCGCACAGGCGGCCGAAATCGGGATAGCAGCGCCGCAGGTACAGGTCGTCGTCCACCCGCTTGCGGTAGATGTCCTCGGCCGCCCGCCAGGCCTTGCCCCCGGGGTCAGGATCGGCACCCGCCCGCAGCCAGGCGCCCGCCGCGTCGATTTCCACCGGCAGCGCGGCGCGCATGCCTTCCCGCCAGGCGCTCCACAAGGCCCGCCACTGCCCGGCGGCCAGCGCCGGATCCAACGGCTCGAAGCGCACGCAGCCCTGGGGGCTGACGAGCACGGTCGTCAGGGACCGGCCATGCGCGTGCGCGGCCAGATGATCCAGCCAGGCCGGCATCATGGGCGCGATGCGGTAGTGCCTGTCGCGCACCAGATGGCTGGCGAGCAGCACGATCCGGCCCCACCCGCCCCGATCATCGCGGCGCCAGCCGGCGAGCGTATCCTCGAACGCCCAGCCGGTGTCCGGGACGGCGCTTTCCATGCGCAAGGTCTCGCCGGATGCCTGGGGCCAGGCCTCGCAGGCCTGGCGATAGGGATCGACGACCGCTCGCACACTGTCGTACAGGGTCCGCGCCGCGGCCTCGCCCAACCCGCCCGCGACCAGTGCGCCGCGCCGGCGCATGCGGTCCAGGCAGTCCTGGAACACCGGTCCGGCGCCGGCCGGATCGGGGACCCGCCGCAGGGCCTCGAGCAGTTCGGCGCGCAGTTGCCACTGCCCCAGGCCGTCCCGGACATAGGGCTCTCCTTCGTCCAGGTCGGGGGCCGGTGGCTCGAAGTACACCTGCAGGCGCTGCTGGAAGAAGGCGCGCACGGGATGCTTCAGGAACCGGCGCAGATCCTCCAGCCGCACGGCGGCATCCCGCCGCGGCGGCGGCAGGGGCGCCGCCGCGGGCACGGCGGCATGCGCCGGTTCGCGGGCATTGCGCCACTCGGCCGCGTAGGTGAACAGCGCGTCGGGGCCGGTCCGCGCCCGCGCGGGAAAATAGCGGCGGCTGAACGGCTGCAGCGGATGATGCAGACTCAGGGCGCGCGACAGGGATCCGGCGCCGTCCGCGGTCCGCCATCCCCGGTCCAGGTGATCCATCAGCTGGGACACCAGCACGGAAGGTGGCTGCGGCGTGTTGTCGTGGATGCTGTGCCCGACCCAGGAAAGATACAGCTGGTCGCGCGCCGACAGCAGGGCCTCCAGGAACAGGTAGCGGTCGTCCTCGCGCCGGGAGCGGTCGCCGGGACGCGGGTGCAGCGCCATCAGGTCGAAGTCGACCGGCACGCGCTGGCGCGGGAAGGCGCCGTCCTGCATGCCCAGCAGGCACACGCGCCGGAACGGGATGGCCCGCATGGGCATGAGCGTGGCGAAGGTCACCGCGCCCGCGAAGAAACGCTGCGACAGGCCGGCCTGGTCCAGCCGGCCCAGGCAATGCTCGGCGACGATCGACACCGGCAGGGGCTCGTCCACTCCGGCGGCCTCGCACAGCAGCGCCCAATCCTGCAGGATTTCCCGGAAACGCGCCAGCGTGTGCTCGTCGGCGTCCGACACCGGCAGGAAGCACTCGTCGAGCAGTGCCCGCAGGGTCACGACCCACTGCGCGGGCGCGGCGTCCCGGCTCAGCAGCCGCCAATGGCGGTCCAGCGTGTCCAGCAGCCGGGCCAGCGCGCCCAGCGCCTGGGCCTGCAGGCCGCCGGTTTCGCCGTAGGGCTCGATGCCGCCCCAGGCGGGCGCGTCGGGGCCGGCCGCGTAGCCCAGCAGCATGCGCTCCAGGCCGAAGCGCCAGGTGTGCCCATGGGCGGCCGCCGGCGCCTGTTCCAGCCCGAACGCGCCGCGATGCTCGGCATGCAGCCCCCAGCGCACCTCGGCGTCCCGCGCCCAGGTCTGCAGCAGCGGCAGATCCCCGTCCTCGATGCCGAAGCGCGCCCGCAGCGCCGGCACGTCGAGCCATTCCAGGACTTCCTGGATACCCAGGCGCAGGCGCGGCAGGGACAGCAGTTGTTCCAGGACGATGACCAGCGGGTCGGCCCGGCGCTGCCCGCGATCCGCCAGGGCATAAGGCACGTGGCGCCGGTCCCGGGGGTCGTACTGGCCGAAGACCGCCTGCACGTGGGGCGCGTAGGCCTCGATGTCGGGCACCATCACGATCACGTCGCGGGGCCGCAGGCCGGGGTCGGCGGCGAAGGCCGACAACAATTGGTCGTGCAGGATCTCGACCTCGCGCTGGGCGCTGTGGGCGACGTGGAAGCGCAACGAGTCGTCGAGCGCCGGGTCCACCGCCGGCCAGCGTTCGCGCGTCTCGGCCAGGGGCCGCAGGTCGCGGATGTCGTCCTGCAGCTGCTCCAGCAGCGTATTCCCGGGCAGGGCCTCGAAGGCGTCGATCCGCTGGTGCAGGGCCTCGAAGGCCAGCCCGCAGCGCGCCCGGTGCGCCGGGTCGTCGATGTCGTCGAGCAGGCCGATGAAGTCGCGCCCCTGACGCCCCCAGGACGCCAGCAGGGGATGGGTCTGCTGGTGCAGCGCATTCTCGTCCAGGACTTCCGGCATGCCCGGCCGGCGCGCCTGGCGCCGGAAGCGCGCCCGCAACAGGTCGCGGTCGCCCAGGATGTCGGCCCAGTAATGGGCGCAGGGGTTGTTCACGCACACCAAGATCTGGACCCAGCGCGACAGGCCGGAGAGGGCCTCCAGGGTCTGGCGCGGCATGGCGGAAATGCCGAAGACCAGCAGGCGGCGCGGCAGTCCGGCCGGACGCGGGGCGTCGCCCGGCGCCCGGACCCGCGCCATGAAGGCCGCGTGCACGGCGGCGCGGCCGACCGGCTCGCCGCCGGCCGCGCCCAGGTCGTCCAGCAGGGCGCGCCACAGGCGGGCCTGCCAGGCCTCGGCCTCGGGCAGGGGCTGGTCGCGGCCGAGCGCGTCGGGCAGGACGATTTCGCCCCGGCCCCAGGCGTCCAGCCAGTCGGCCCGGTAGACCTGGTACTGGTCGAACAGGTCCGCCAGACGATGGGCCAGCTGGTGGCGCTTGCGCACGCCGGCGTCGTCGGCCAGGAAGCGCGCCACCGGCTCGAAGCCGGGCCGGCCAACCAACGTGGGCAGCAGGCGCATCAGGCGCCAGGCCAGCGGATCCTTGTCCAGGGGGGACTGCTCGGGAACCGCATCCGCGCCCAGCACGGCGCGGTAGGCCTGCCACATGAAGCGCGACGGCAGCAGGAAATCCAGCGCGGCCGCGATGCCGCAGCCCTGGTCGCGCTCGGCCAGGGCCAGCCGCAGCCACTGCGCGATGCCGTTGCTGTGCACCAGCAGGGACTCGTTTTCCAGGGGGGCCAGCGGCGAATGGCGCAGCCACGCGACCAGCACTTCGCGCAGCTGTTCCGCCCGATTGCCGTGGACCAGCATCAGCCCCGGAGTGAGTTCCGCCACGCCTGCTCCTTCGATTGACCAGACAGCATCATAAAAGGCTTTCGGCCCCGCCGCATTGGGATTGCCGCGCGTTGGGGTTATCCTAGGGGCTCCTCGTGATCCGTCACCCCGATCCTGCCCGAGACCATTGCAATGAACGCTGTGCCATCCCCCGTCCGACCCGCCTACCGGACGGCCGAAACCCCGGAGGAAATCCAGGCCAACCTGGCCGACATCCGCGCCCGCATCGACGCCGCCTGCGCGCGGGCCGGCCGCGACCCGGCCGAAGTGCGCCTGCTGCCCGTCAGCAAGACCGTGGACGAGCCCCGCATCCGCATGGCCTACGCGGCCGGCTGCCGGCTGCTGGGCGAGAACAAGGTCCAGGAGGCCTACGGCAAATGGGAAGCCATGGCCGACCTGGCCGACCTGGGCTGGGCCGTGATCGGCCACCTGCAGACCAACAAGGCCAAGTTCGTGGCCCGCTTCGCCCGGGAATTCCAGGCCCTGGACAACCTGCGCGTGGCCGAGGCCCTGGACCGGCGCCTGCAGGAAGAAGGCCGCAGCCTGGACGTCTTCGTCCAGGTGAACACGTCCGGCGAAGCCAGCAAGTTCGGCCTGGCGCCCGAACAGGCGCTGGACTTCGCCCGCGCCCTGCCCGCCTACGGCGCGCTGCGGGTGCGCGGCCTGATGACGCTGGCCCTGTTTTCCCCGGACGAGGCCCGCGTGCGCCCCTGCTTCCAGCTGCTGCGCGACCTGCGCGACCGGCTGCGCCAGGACGCCCCCCAGGGCGCGGATTTCGCCGAGCTGTCCATGGGCATGTCCGGGGATTTCGAATGGGCGATCGAGGAAGGCGCCACCACCGTGCGCGTCGGACAGGCAATCTTCGGCGCCCGCAACCTGCCCGACAGCCACTACTGGCCCGAGGGCAAGACGGCCCCGGGCTGATCCGCGCATGGCCGCCCTCCCGTCCGCCGCGACCTATGCCGGTCCGTCCCGGGGATGGCGGGCCGTCCGCGCCCTGGCGGCCGGCCTGGCGTGCCTGTGGCTGGCGGCCTGCGCCGGTCCGGGCGGCCGGGGGCCAGCCCTGGCCAACCCCGACATCGATCCGGCGCAGCGCACCGAGGTCGTCATGACGGCCCTGAGCCTGCTGGACACCCGCTACCGCTACGGCGGATCGCAGGCCCAGCAGGGCTTCGACTGCAGCGGCCTGGTGAAATACGTGTTCGGCACGGCCACCGGCGCCACCCTGCCCCACAACACCGAGCAGATCGCCCGCATGAGCCGGCCCGTGCCGCGCCGCGACCTGCGCGCCGGCGACCTGGTGTTCTTCGACACGCTGGGCCGGCCGAATTCGCACATGGGCATCTACCTGGGCGACGGGCGCTTCATCAACGCGCCGTCCACCGGCGGCCAGGTCCGCATCGACCGGCTGGACAACCCCTACTACCGGCGCCACTTCCAGTCGGTGGGGACGCTGTTCGCGGAATAAGCCATGGCCTCCATGCCGCGCCTGCGGTTTGCCGCGCACGGGGAGGATTGACATTGAAGTTGACTTCAAACTTATGCTTTGCGGCGATACCATTTCATCCCCAAGGCAACACAATGAAAAGCGCTGCTCCAACGAATGGACAGAATGGCAACCCGACGCCCATGCGCTGGATGATCTATGGCGCGAACGGCTATACCGGGGAACTGATCGCCCGCGAAGCGGCGCGGCGCGGACTCAACCCCGTGCTGGCGGGCCGCTGGCGCGACAGCGTCGAGGCATTGGCGCACGGCCTGGGATTGGAAGCCTGCGTTTTCGATCTCCATGACCCCGTGGCACTGGCCGAGCGAATCCAAGGCCATGCGTTGGTCCTGAACTGCGCCGGCCCGTTCTCGGCCACCGCCGCGCCGATGATGGAAGCGTGTCTGCGTGCCCACGCGCATTATCTGGACATCATCGGCGAGATCGCTGTGTTCGAGCAGGCTCAGTCGCTCGACACCCGCGCGCGGAACGCCGGCGTCGTGCTATGTCCAGGGGTGGGCTTCGATGTCATCCCCACCGACTGCATAGCCGCCGCGCTGAAAGCAGCGCTGCCGGATGCGACGCATCTCGCGCTGGGTTTCGATTCGCGCTCGGGTTTTTCGCCCGGCACCGCCAAGACCTCGGTCGAAGGTCTGGCTCAGGGTGGCCAAGTGCGCCGGGATGGCAAGATCGTCACGGTCCCGTTGGCCTACGTGGTACGCCGCATCGACTTCGGCGATGGCGAGAAGGACGCGATGACGATTCCCTGGGGGGACGTCTCCACCGCCTACTACACCACCGGCATTCCAAACATCGAGACGTTCATTCCTGGGTCGCCCCGCATGATCGCCAACGCCAGACGCGCCAACCACATTCGGCCGCTCCTGCGGCTGTCGTGGATGCAGAAGCTGATCAAGGCGCGCATCGCCAGGACGGTGAAGGGACCCGACGAGAAGAAACGCGCACAGGTGCCTTCCTTCGTCTGGGGAGAGGCCACCAATGCGCGCGGAGAGAAAAAGACCGCGCGCATCCGCACCGCCAATGGCTACAGTCTGACCATCACAGGCTCGCTGGCCGTGGTTGAACACTTGATGACGACCCAGCCCGCCGGCGGCGCCTACACGCCAGCCAGGCTGATGGGCGCCGATCTGGTGGCGCGCCTGCCCGGATCGGGGCCGTTGCGAGTCGTCTAGGGCCTGTTCACACTAATCAAGGGGATCGCGTTGGTCCTGGGCGCTGTCGAGCGCAAGGCGTGCACCGCAGCAAGACTCAATGTCTTGCGAGGATGGACAACGCAGCGGGCGGCGGCGCCCAGGCCCATCGGATCAGCTCCAGGCCTTGCCGATAGGTCGTCACAGCAAACTCGGGGAAGCGGCGTTTGAACTTCGTGGAATCGAAGAGGTTGTCCTGCGCGTAGCGCGGCAGCAGTTCCCGGATTTCTCGCACCGGTTTCGAAAACAGCCCGGCCGCAGTCAATGCCCGTTGACCGATGACCGCATAGGCGGCACTCCGCCCGAAGACCTCGCTGGCCATCGAGACGAATTCCCTGTATGTCGGCCGGTCGTCGCAACACGGCAGATGCCAGGACTGGCCGAACGCATCGGGCGTATTGCCCAGGACAGCCAACGCACGGCTCGCGTCTGGCGTCCAGATGAGCGTGCGCCGCGTATCATCACGCACCGGCACGCGCGGCTTCCGGCCTGCCTGGAGCTTTTCGATGATCAGCGTGTTCGTGAAGCTCCGCGTCTTGCCTGGGCCATAGAACTCGGGCGCCCGGCCAATGAGCACGGGAATCTCTCCTCTCGCCATCTCCTTGAGCACCATGGACGCCATGACCGCGCGCACCTTACCCTTGCGACCCACCGGAGCGAAGAGAGTCTCCTCCGTCAGCAACCGGGCATCCTGCGGATACATGTAGGTGTTGTCGAAATAGGCGAAACTCGCGCCCGCCTCCCTGCAGGCGTTCAGGGCGTTCTTCAGCATGGTGGGAAACCGCGCTTCCCACAGCGCCGTGTCCGGCGGCAAGCCGGCCGTAAAGTAGACGACCCCGCTCCCCTTGACCGCATCCAGAGTCTGCCGCGCATCGAGCAGATCGGCGGACACAGGGTTGTCGGTATCGTTGACCTTGCGCGGATTGCGGCTCACGAGCCGCAACTCATCCGTGTATGTGCCCCGTAACGCACGCGCCAGTTCCGTAGCGATCTGGCCGTTCGCTCCCAATATCGTCTGCATCCTGTTGTCCTTTGCGAAGTTGCATCTTGCGATGTCACGGGTGGCAGACTAACCTTGAAGTAAAGTTGAATGTCAAACCACCTGTCTCCTCGGAGCCACGCGATCATGAAGATTGGGGAACTGGCGGCGCGCACCGGCCTAGCGCCTTCGCGCATCCGCTTCTACGAACGCATCGGCCTACTCAAGGCGGTCGGGCGCCAGGCCAACGGCTACCGCAGCTACGCCGATGATGCGGTATTGAAGCTCAAGCTGATCACGACCGGACAACGTGTGGGCTTCAGCCTGAACGAGTTGCGCGCGCTGCTGCCCAGCGATCTCGACAACTGGGCGCATGGTGACCTGCTCGACACGCTGCGCCGCAAGGTGCAGGACATCGAAGCCCTGCAAGCGCAGCTCACGCAGAACAAGGCGCACCTGATCGACCTGATGGCGCAGATCGAAGCCAAACCGCAGGACATGGACTGCGCCGCCAACGCCCGGCGCGTGCTGTCGGACATGCGGTTTGCAGAGACGGACAGCACTGTGGCCAACAAGGCCGAGGGATGAAAAATCCGGAACCGGCCCAAGGCCGGCTCCGGATCGCAGGCGCCCGATATTGCCCGGGCCGGTCCGTGGCGGTGACGGACACCACCGACGATGAGGATCAGGACCTGGCGGGCTTTTCGGCGCGCTTGGGCGCGCGCATGTCGGCCAGCTTCTGGCGCTGTTCGGGCGTCAGCACCGCGCGGATCTGCGCGTCGGTCCGGGCGCGCAGCAAGGCCATTTGCGACTGGGCCTGCCCCAGGGCGTCGGCCGCCTGTTTGGCCTTGGCTTCGTCGAAGGTGTCGGCGCGGCCGATTTCACGCAGCGATTCGTGCGCCGCGCGCAAGGCCTTTTTCCCGTCGTAGAAGGCCTGTTCCTGGTCGTGGCGGATCTTGAAGATCCGGTCCTGCTGGTCCTGGCTGAGGTTCAGGGCGCGCAGACCGCGGGCCGCGCCGAAGCGGTCATGATCCCCGCCGAAGCGGCCGAAATCGGAGCCGTGATGGCCGAAGCCGGGGCCGCCCTGCTGATGGTGGCGGGGGCCGCCGTCGGCCGGCATGCCGGGGGCGGCCGAGGCGGCCAGGGGCGCGGCGACCAGGGCGGCGGCCATGGCCAGGGTGGAGAGCGAGCGGGCGCGGGTGACGTGGGTGAAGTTCATGTCGGTCTTCCTTTCTTCAGTTTCCGGCGGCCCCCCGATGGAGCCGCGATGGAGACAGATTAAGGACCGACTGCGGCGCAAAAATGGGCGAACCGTGAAGACTTCATGGAGAAGCGTCAGCGGATCCTGCAAGGTCCAGCCGGTAGCCCACCCCGTAGACGGAGCGGATCAGTTCCTCGTCCGGGCGCACGGCGGCCAGCTTGCGGCGCAGGTTCTTCACATGGCTGTCCACGGCCCGGTCGGTGACGACGCGGCGGTCGTCGTACAGGCCGTCCAGCACCTGGTCGCGGGAAAAGATGCGCCCCGGCTGGCTGGCCAGCAGCGCCAGCAGGCGGAATTCCACCGGCGTCAGGTCCAGCGGCGCACCGTCCAGGCGAGCGCTCCAGGCGCCCTCGTCGATGTCCAGCCCCGCGGCCTCGCGCGCCCGGGCGGGCGCCGGATCCGCCGCGCTGCGGCGCAGGACCGCCTTGACGCGGGCCACGACCTCCCGGGGACTGTAGGGCTTGCAGATGTAATCGTCGGCGCCCAGTTCCAGGCCCAGCAGGCGGTCGATTTCCTCGGTCTTGGCCGTCACCATGATGACCGGAATCGACGTATCGGCGCGGATGTCGCGGCACAGCGCCAGGCCATCGCGCCCGGGCAGCATCAGGTCCAGCAGCACCAGGTCGGGACGCCAGTCCGAGACCAGGGGCATGACGGCCAGGCCATCGTCCGCGCAGCGCACTTCGTAGCCGGCCGCCTGCAGGTAGGTCCGCAGCACCTCGGCCAGCTTGGGTTCGTCCTCGACCACCAGAATCCGCATGCCTCACTCCTCATCCGTCGCGGGGAAGCCGCCCGCCGCATCCGCCGCCCGGCCGTCCGCCAGGGGCCATTCGACGCGGATCGCCAGTCCGCCCAGGTCGGACGGCGCCGCTGAAATCTCGCCGCCGTGGGCCTGGACGATGGAACGGCAGATCGCCAGGCCCAGCCCCGATCCGCCATGGAGGCGGCTGCGCGAGGATTCCACCCGGTACAGGCGGTCGAACAGGCGGGGCAGCTGGTCGGACGCGACCGAAGGCGCGGTGTCGGCGACCTCCAGCACGATGCGGCCCGCGCGCCGGCCGGCCCGCAGGCGCACGCGCCCGGGGCTGTCGGTGTAGCGCAGGCTGTTTTCCAGCAGGTTCGCCAGCAACTGTTCCAGGCGGCGTTCGTCTCCGGACAGCCGCAGGCCGGGCTCGATGTCCCGGTCCAGCGCCAGGCCGGCCCGGGCGTACCGGTCGCGCACCGCGTCGAGCGCGCGCGCGGCCAGCGCCGACAGGTCCAGCGGCCGCATGCGGTAGTCCAGCGCGCCGGCGTCGGCCAGCGACAGTTCGCGCAGGTCGTCCACCAGCCGGTTCAGGCGCCCGATCTCGTGGGCCAGCGAGGCCAGGGCGGCCTCGTCCGGCACACGCAGGCCGTCCTGCAGGGCTTCGATTTCCCCGCGCAGCACGGCCAGGGGGGTCCGCAGTTCGTGGGACATGTCCGCCATCAGTTCCCGGCGCAGGCGGGCGTTGCGCGCCAGGCTGTGCGCCAGGCGGTTGAAGTCGCGCGCCAGCCGACCGAGTTCATCGGGCGCCCCGACCCGCACCCGGATATCGAAATCGCCGTCGGCCAGCCGGCGGGTGGCCTGGGCGATGCGCCGCACCGGCACCAGCAGCAGACGCGCCAGCAGCAGGCTGACCAGGGCCGCCAGCAGCACGGACAGGCCGACGATCACCCAGGTCGCCCGCAACTGGCGGGACTGGAAGCGGCGGTCGATCTCGTCGTTGACGACCATGGGCATGGGCGGGGGGCTGAGCAGCCAGCCCACGGACCGGCCCTCGACGGTGACGGGATGGCGGATCAGTTCGGCCCCCGGGCGCACGCGCGGTCCCGCCAGCCAGCCGCCCTCGGCGTCCAGCAGCGTGACGCGCGGCGGCGGTCCCGGCGGCGGTCCGCCATTGCGGTCGTGGTCGTGATCGCCCGGCCGGGCGTAGCGCGACAGGCGCAGGCTGCGCCACCAGCGGTCGCCGCCCTCGGCCAGGAAGCTCCAGCCCCCGGCCTCGGCGTAATCGGCCGCCAGCGCCAGCGCCAGGCTGTCCAGCCGCTGGTTCTCGCGCTCCCGGATGTAGTCGTCGAAGCCGCTGTCGAAGCTGTAGCGCACGGCCATGCCCATGGCGAGCGCCACGACGATGCAGGTCGCCAGGATGGCCAGGAACAGCTTGAAGGTGATGCTGGATCGCATGGAGGGTCTTGTCCGCGGGCGGGGGCGGCCCCCGCCGTCCACGCTATCGTACCGTAGGCGGCGTCCGGACGGCGGACGTGCGCCCCGCGGGCTACACTCGGGGCCGCGAACCCCGCCATGGAGACCCGCATGACGACTTCAACCGATTCGACGCCCTTCGCCGCCCTGCTGGCCCGCTGCGCCCCCGAATGGGACGCCTACTGCCGGCATGCGTTCGTGCGCGGACTGGCGGCCGGCACCCTGCCGGCCGAGGCCTTCCGCCGCTACCTGCGCCAGGACTATCTGTTCCTGGTGCACTTCGCCCGCGCCTGGGGACTGGCGGTCTACAAGAGCCGCACGATCGCCGAACTGCGCCAGGGCCTGGACAGCCTGAAGACCATCGTGGACCTGGAGATGGGCCTGCACGTGGACTACTGCGCCCGATGGGGCATCGTCGAGGCCGAACTGGACGCCCTGCCCGAGGCGCGCGAGACCATGGCCTACACCCGCTACGTCCTGGACGCAGGCCATCGTGGCGACCTGCTGGACCTGCACGTGGCACTGGCCCCCTGCCTGGTCGGCTACGCGGACATCGCCCGCTGGATCGAGACCCAGGCGTCCACCGTCCGGGGGCCGGCCAATCCTTACGAAGCCTGGATCGCCATGTACGCCAGCGAGGAGTTCCAGGCGGCGGCGCGGGCCGAGCGCGACTGGCTGGACGCGCGGCTGGCCGGCCAGACCGCCGAGCGCCTGGACGGGCTGGCGTCCACGTTCCGCGACGCCACCCGCCTGGAGATCGACTTCTGGCAGATGGGGCTGGACGGCGCCTGAGGCCCCAACCCGGCCCTGGATCAGGCCTGTATCCGTTCCAGCGCCCGGGCCAGCGTGTCCACGGTGCGCTGGACGTTATGCAGCTTGTCCAGGCCGAACAGGCCGAGGCGGAAGGTCTTGAAGCCTTCGGGCTCGTCGCAGGCCAGGGGCACGCCGGCGGCGGCCTGCAGCCCGGCCTCGGCGAACTTGCGCGTCGTGTGGATGCCGTCGTCGGTGGTGTAGCTGACCACCACGCCGGGGGCCTCGAAGCCGGGCGCCGCGACGCTCTTGAAGCCGCGTTCGCGCAGCAGCGCGCGCACGGCCTCTCCCAGTTGCCGCTGCTCGGCCTTGACCCGGTCGGTGCCGTAGGCCTCGGTTTCGGCCATCACGTCGCGCAGCACGGTCAGGGAATCCGTGGGCAGGGTGGTGTAGTAGGCATGGCCGCCCTTTTCGTAGGCTTCCATGATGCCCAGCCACTTGCGCAAGTCGCAGGCGAAACTGGTGCTCTGCGTGGTCTCGATGTGCCGGCGGGCGGCCTCGCCCAGCATCACCAGGCCGCAGCAGGCCGACGAGGTCCAGCCCTTTTGCGGCGCCGAGATCAGCACGTCCGCGTGCACGTCCCGCATGTCCACCCACATGGTGCCCGAGGCGATGCAGTCCAGCACGAACAGGCCGCCCGCCTCGTGCGCGGCGTCGGCCACCTGGCGGATGTAGTCGTCGGGCAGCATGATCCCCGACGCCGTTTCCACGTGCGCGGCGAAGACGACCTCGGGCTTGAATTCACGGATCGCCGCGACGACCTCGGCCACCGGCGGCGGTTCGAAGAAAGGCTGGGGGCCGGATTCGGTCGGGCGGGCCTTGAGCACGCGCTCTTCGGACGGGATGCGGCCGGCCTCGAAGATCTGGCTCCAGCGGTAGCTGAACCAGCCGTTGCGGATCACCAGGCAGCGCCTGCCGGTGGCGAACTGCCGCGCGACGGCCTCCATGCCGAAGGTGCCGCTGCCCGGCACCACGATGGCGGAATGCGCCCCGTACACCGACTTGAGGGTACGCGAGATGTCGCGCATCACCTGCTGGAACGACGCGGACATGTGGTTCAGGGCGCGGTCGGTGTAGACCACCGAATATTCCAGCAGCCCCTCGGGGTCGACATTGGGCAGCAATCCAGGCATGGGTTTCTCCGGCGGAACGATGCTCCGATTGTAGACCACCCCCCGGGCCGGAACGGCGCGCCGCGCCGGAAAAGACGCGGATCGGGGCTGACCCCGGGCGGCGGGCACAGTACAATGCTGGGCGGCGTCCGAGCCGCCGCCGGCGGGACGCCCTCATAACAAGACCAAGACTCCCGTTTTCAAGACACAGGACCGCCCCTGCGCACGTCCCGCTTTCGCGGGAAGCGACGCGGGCACCGGAAAGGAGATTCGATGGAACCCACCCTGACGACCGACCCGTCCACGGACGCCGCGGCCGACGCATCCGCCCCCCCGCCACCCCGCCTGATCCGCCGCGAGCCGATCCTGGATCAGAACCGGGGCCTGGCCGGCTACCGGCTGCGCGTCCTGTGGGCCGAGCCGCAGGAACCGGACACGGACACCGGGGCCGCCCTGATCGAGACGGCGCGCGCGCATGGCGCCAGCGCCTTCTTCGCCTACGCCCCGCACTGGGTCGACGGCACGCCGGGCCTGCTGCAGAACGCCTTCGCGCATATGCTGCCGCGCCATCGCACCTACCTGGAATTCCCGGAAACGATCGAGATCACGCCGGAACTGATCCAGACGCTGCAAAGCCTGGCCCACGGCGGCACGAAATTCTCCATCCGCGGCGATCTCGCGGCCCAGCCCGGGCGCGAGGCGCTCCTGCCCTTCTGCAAGGTCGTGCGCTTCGACCCCGCGCTGAGCACCAAGGCCGACATCTTCCGCCAGAGCTTCCAGCACAAGCAGGCGGGCCGCCAGCTGATGGCCGTGAACACGCCCGACAAGGCGACGCACGACAATTTCATGCTGCTGGGCTTCACCCTGTTCCAGGGGCACTGGCCCATGGACCTGACACCCGCGGCGGCCCTCACGCCACGCCAGAAGACCCTGCTGCGCCTGGTCACGCTGATCATGGGCGAAGGCGAGGCCCCGGAAATCCAGGCCTGCCTGCAGCAGGACCCCGAACTGGTCAAGACGCTGCTGGACATGGTCAACACCCCGGCCTTCGGCCTGAGCCAGGAGGTCGAATCCCTGAGCCAGGCCATCATGCTGCTGGGCCGCCGGCAGCTGCAGCGCTGGATCCAGGTCCTGATGTACACCGAGGCCGGCAGGCCGGCGGGCTACCTGTCGCCCATCCTGCTGCAGGCCAGCGCGCGGGCGCACCTGATGGAAGCCCTGTCCACCCTGGTCCACCCCGAGCAGACCGTGCGCGCGGAGGCCGCCTTCACCACCGGCATCCTGTCCATCATGGACCAGCTGTTCCACGGCACCATGCAGGACTTGCTGTCGCAGGTCCACGTCGACGTCCCGGTGCGCGAGGCGTTGCTGCGGCACGAAGGCGCCCTGGGCCTGGACCTGCGCCTGGCCACCCTGATCTTCCCCTCGGACCGCGACGCGGAAGAGGATCCCGCCCCCTTGCTGCGCGGGCTGGGCGTCACCGCCGAGCAGCTCGACCCGCTGGTCCAGCAGGCCTTCACCTGGGCGCACAGCATCACCCAGGCCGCACCGTAAAAGGCCCCCACGCCGCGCAGGCTTCGCCTGCTTGCTGCCCCCCGAGGGGGCGCTTTTTGCCTTGGGACGGCCCGGCGGCAAAAAGGCCCCTACAATGGGCCTCCACGTACGCCCAAGGAAACGCATGAGCACGGACACGACCGCCGGAGGGATCGCGGGCTGGCTGCGGATCTCGCACATCTCGGCCGGCTTCATCGCCGTCCTGGTCGGCTACACCAGTTCCGTCGCCATCGTGTTCCAGGCGGCCGGCGCCGCCGGGGCGCACGGCGACCAGCTGGCCTCGTGGATGTGGGCCCTGGGCATCGGCATGGGCGTCACCTGCATCGGCCTGGCGCTGGCCTGGCGGGCGCCCGTGCTGACGGCCTGGTCCACCCCCGGGGCCGCCCTGCTGGCCACCAGCCTGGGCGACATCGGCCTGGCGCAATCCATCGGCGCCTTCCTGGCCTGCTCGGCCCTGATCACGCTGTGTGGCGTCACGGGCTGGTTCCAGAAGATCATGGACTGGGTGCCCCGGCACCTGGCCTCGGCGATGCTCGCGGGGATCCTGCTGCGCTTCGGCATGGACCTGTTCGTCTCCATGCAGGGCCGCCCGCTGCTGGTGGGCGTGATGCTGGTCGCCTTCCTGCTGGCCCGGCGCGCCCTGCCCCGCTACGCCGTCCCCCTGGCCCTGGCCGCCGGGATCGCCTGCGCCGCGCTGCAAGGCGGCCTGTCCCTGGCCGGACTCGACTGGACGCCCGCCAAACCGGTCTGGATGGCGCCTGAGTTCTCGCTCTCGACCTTCGTGGGCGTGGCCCTGCCGCTGTTCATCGTCACCATGACCTCGCAGAACGTGCCCGGCCTGGCCGTGCTGCGCGCCAACGGCTATGCGCGGGTGCCGGCCTCGCCGCTGATCTCCTGGACCGGGGTGACGGGCATCCTGCTCGCCCCCTTCGGCGGTTACGCTTTCAATCTGGCCGCCATCACGGCCGCCATCTGCATGAGCCCCGACGCCGATCCGGACGCCACGCAACGCTACAAGGCCTCGGTCTGGGCGGGGATCTTCTATCTGCTCACGGGGATTTTCGGCGCCACGGTCGTGGCGCTGTTCGCCGCCTTTCCGCACGAACTGGTGGCCGCCATCGCGGGACTGGCCTTGCTGGGCACGCTCAGCAGCAGCATTCACGACTCGTTGCAAGCGCCCGGGCACCGCGACGCCGCGCTGGTGACCTTCCTGACGACGGCCTCGGGCATGAGCCTGCTGGGCATCGGCAGCGCGTTCTGGGGCCTGGTGCTGGGCGGCGTCTGCCACCTGGCGCTGCACCGGCGCTGACGCGGGCCCGGACGGCCGGGCCCGCATTCGGCGCGGCTCAATGGCGCGTCGCGAACTCCTTGACCAGGTTGCGGGCCGCCGCATACAGGTCGGCGCCCTTGCCGCCCTTCTTGTCGACCGCCTGGATCCACAAGTCGCGCACGCCCTGGGTCGCATCCACCCAGCGCTGGTATTCGGCCTCGTCCATATAGTGGAACTCGCCGCCGTTTTCCCGGGACGTCTTCATGAACTCGGCTTCCCGCTCATCGAAGACCGTACGGCCCGCCCAGGCGGACACCTCGATGCCGCTGTTGTCGTCGATGACCTTCTTCAGGTCGGCCGGCAGGCTGTCGTAGCGGGCCTGGTTCATGCCGAACAGGAAGATCGAGTTGCCCATGCGCGGCTTGCCCTTGGGCACGTCCAGGTGGTAGCGCGAGATCTCGTCGAGCTTGATGGCCGGCACGCCCTCCCAGGGCACCGCCGCGCCGTCGACCACGCCCTTGGCCAGCGAATCGGGCACGGCGGGCAGTGGCATCTGCACCGGCACGGCGCCGATGGCTTCCAGCATCTGGGAATTGACGCGATTGGCCGAGCGGATCTTCAGGCCCTTCATGTCCGCCAGGGTCGCGGGCCGCTTGTCGACGAAATGGATCAGGGTGCCGCCATGCACGTGCATGAAAATCGGACGCACGCCCTTGTATTCGTCCAGGGCGTATTTCTGCGTGAAGGCCCACAGGGCGCGGCTGCCGGCCTCGGCATCGGGGACCAGCCAGGGCAGTTCGTACACCGCGCTCTTGGTGAACCGGCCCGCCGAATACGTCGGCAAGGTCCAGACGATGTCGGCCACGCCGTCCCTGGCCTGGTCGAACAGCTGGGCCGGCGTGCCGCCCAGCTGCATGGCCGGGTAGATCTGGCAGACCATGCGCCGGTCCGATTCCTGCGCGATCCTGTCGCACCAGGGCTGAATCATGTTGAGCTGGGCGTTGGAAGTGGCGGGCAGGAAATGGGCCACCCTCAGGACGACCTGTTCTCCATGGGCGGACGCCGCCAGGGCGAGGCCGGCGGCCGCGCCCGCCAGCAGGCGCAGCGCGGATGTGCATGTCTTCATCGTATGTCTCCTTGGTGTGATGAAATGCGCGACGGCCGGGACGGGGAACAGTCCGGGCCGCCGACGACGAGCCCGGACCCGGGCACATCGTCGAGGTTTTCGAGTCCCAGCAAGGCCATGCCGCGTTGCAGATCGGCCTTGAACTGGCTCAGGACGGCGTCCACGCCGGCCGCGCCGGCGCTGGCCAGGCCGTACAGCAGGGGACGCCCCAGGAACACGGCCCGCGCGCCCAGGGCCAGCGCACGGATCGCGTCGTCGCCGCGCCGGATGCCGCCGTCCATGAAGACCGGCGCCCCCCCGTCCACGGCCTGGACGACGCCCGGCAGCGCGGCGATCGCGGACGGCGCCGCATCGCTCTGGCGGCCGCCATGGTTGGACACGATCAGGCCGTCCGCTCCGTGATCCAGCGCGCGGCGCGCATCGTCCGGATGCAGCACGCCCTTGAGCAGCAAGGGGCCCTTCCAGAGCCGCCGCAGCCAGGCCAGGCTTTCCCAGGTCAGGCTGCGATCCATGGCCCGGGTCAGCAGCGCCGCCTGCAGGCTCGCGGAATCGGCGCCGGGGGCATCCTCGACCCGCAGATTGGCGAAATCCAGCCGGCCGGCCCGCGCCATGCGCCAGGCCCAGCGCGGATGGCGCATCACGTCGCACAGGAACCGGGCGGTGGGTCTGAACGGCACCCGGAAGCCGTTGCGGACGTCCAGTTCGCGGTTGCCGCCGACCGGCACGTCGACCGTCAGCACCAGGGCTTCGTAGCCCGCCCGGGCCGCGCGCTCGACGAGGCCTTCTGCCAGTCCGCGATGCATGACGTACAGCTGCATCCAGTGGATGCCCGGCGCGGCCCGCGCCCGCAGGTCTTCCAGCCGGACATTGGAGGCCGTGGACAGGACGAACGGCACCCCGTGCGCGGCCGCCGCCCGCGCCAGCGCTTCGTCGCCGCCGGGCCACGACAGGCCGTTGAGACCCATCGGCGCCACGCCGAACGGCTGCGCCCAGCGGCGGCCGAAGACCTTGATGCCGGTCTCCGGCCGCGACACGTCGCGCAGCACGCGGGGCGTCAGCGTGACGCGGTCCAGATCGTCGCGGTTGCGCCGTTTGCACAGCCCGTCGTCGGCCGCCCCGTCCACGTAGTCGAAGACGAAGCGCGGCAGGGCCGAACGGGCCGCCGCGCGCCAGTCGGCGCTGTTCAGGCGCGGCGTCACGCGGCCCCCGCCGTCACGCGGCGGATACGCGCCGCGCGGTCACTGGCCGGACGCATGGCGCTTGACCATGTTGCGGGCCACGGCCAGCAGCTCGGCCCCCTTGCCGCCCTTGGCGTCGACCGCCTTGATCCATTCCTGGCCGACCCCGCGCGTGGCCTCGACGAAGCGCCGGTATTCCGAATCCGGCATGTCGTAGAACCGGTTCCCGGCGGCCCTGGCCTGCGCCTTGAACTTGGGAATGACCTCGTCAAAGCCGACCCGTCCGGCCCAGGCCGAGGCCTTCAGACCGCTGTTGTCGTCGATGACTTTCTTCAGGTCGGGCGGCAGGCCGTCGTAGCGGGCCTGGTTCATGCCGAACAGGAAGATCGTGTTCGACAGCCGGGGCGCGCCCTCGGGCACGTCGAAATGGTAGTCGGCGATTTCCGACAGCTTGATGGCCGGGGCGCTTTCCCAGGGCACGGTCACGCCGTCCACCACGCCCTTGCTCAGGGCCTCGGGCACGGCGGGCAGCGGCATCTGCACCGGAACCGCCCCCAGCGCCTCGATGGTGCGGGCGTTGGAACGGGTCGCGGCGCGGATCTTCAACCCCTTCAGGTCCTCCAGGGTCCTGGGCTGCTTGCCGGAAAAATGGAACAGCGCGCCGTCGTGCAGGTGCATGAAGATCGGATGCACCCCCTTGAATTCGTCCAGGGCGAACTTGTGGACGTATTCCCACAGCGCCTGGCTGCCGGCCTCGGCCTTGACCGCGATCCAGGGCAGTTCGAAGACCTCGCTCTTGACGAAGCGGCCCGCCGCGTAGGTCGGCACGGTCCAGACGATGTCGGCCACGCCGTCCCTGGCCTGGTCGAACAGCTGGGCCGGCGTGCCGCCCAGCTGCATGGCCGGGTAGATCTGGCAGACCATGCGCTGGTTCGATTCCCGCGCGATCCTGTCGCACCAGGGCTGGATCAGGTTGACCTGGGCGCTGGAAGTGGCGGGCAGGAAATGGGCGACCTTCAGGACGACCTGATCGGCCGCCCGGGCCCCCGCGGCCGCCGTCAGGCCCAGGGCCAGCGCGGCCAGGATCCTGCCCGCGCAAAACAACGTCTTGGAATGCCGTGTCATGCTTGTCTCCTCGTGGATTGGCGTGGATCGCCTTTCCTTCTTCTGGATGGATGTGCGCCGCGGTGCGGCGCGCCGCACCGCGGTTACAACGCCCCGAACGTCCTGACCAGCACCAGCGCAAGACCGGGGAACAGCACCAGCGCCGCGATCCGGATGAAATCCGACGCCAGGAAAGGCAGCACACCCTTGAAGGTTTCCGTCAGCGGGACGTCCTTCGCCAGGCGGTTGATGATGTAGACGTTCATGCCGACCGGCGGGTGGACGAGGCCGATCTCCACCACCATCAGCGCCAGGATGCCGAACCAGATCGACTTGTCGTCGTGGCCCATGCCGTAGAAATCCAGCCCCATCACCATCGGGTAGAAGATGGGGATGGTCAGCAGGATCATGGCCAGGGAATCCATGACGCAGCCCAGGAAGATGTAGACCAGCAGGATGGCGACGATGACCAGGAACGGCGACAGGCCGCTGTGCTGGACCCAGGCCGCCAGCTCGGCCGGCATCTGCGACAGGGCCAGGGCCACGTTCAGCATGTCGGCGCCCAGCAGCACCAGGTAGATCATGGCCGTCGCCTGGGCCGTGCCCAGTGCGCTTTCCAGCAGCCCCTTCCAGCGCAGGCCGCCCGAGGCCACGGCGATCACGCCGCAGGCGGCCGCGCCGATGGCCGCCGCCTCGGTCGGGGTGGCCCAGCCCGCGTAGATGCCGACGATGACGACCACGAACACCGCCAGCACCGGCCCGACCTGGATCAGCGCCCGGAGGCGTTCCGGCCACGCGGCGCGCGCGCCGGCGGGCCCCATTTCAGGATGCCGGCGCACGATGATCTGGATGACGATCATGTAGCCGATCATGGCCAGCAGGCCTGGGATGACGGCCGCCATGAAGAGCTTGCCGATGGACTCCTGGGTCAGGATGGCGTAGATGATCAGGGGCACCGACGGCGGGATCATGATGCCCAGCGTCCCGCCCGCGGCCAGCGTGCCGGTCGCCAGGCTGCCGGCGTAGCCGTAGCGGCGCAGTTCCGGCAGCACCACCTGCCCCATGGTGGCCGCGGTCGCCAGGGACGATCCGCAGATGGCGCCGAAGCCGGCGCAGGCGCCCACCGCCGCCATCGCCACCCCGCCCCGCCGGTGGCCGATGAAGGCGCTGACGAAGCGGAACAGGCTGCGGCTCAGCCCGCCGTGCGTGGCGAACTGCCCCATCAGCAGGAACAGCGGAATAACCACCAGGTCGTAGTTGGACAGGCGGGCATACGCCAGGTTCTTCAGGGATGCCATCAGCGGCACCCCGCTGCCCGTCAGGTAGACATAGCCCCCGGCGCCGGCGATGAACATCGAGATGCCGATGGGGATGCGGATCACCATCAGGACGAGCAGCACCGCGAACATGATGAGACCGACGGTCATGCCGCTCATGGCCGGTCCTCCCCGGAAATCCGGGCGGCCCGCAGATGCAGGCCGCACATGTAGAAGCCGGCCGCCGCCATCAGGACGAAGCCGGGCACCATGGCCGCCTGGGCGACCCACACGGGCCAGCCCAGGATGGCCGAAGTCTCGCCCGCCTCGCGCAGGGCGGCCGCGCCCACGCCGGTGCGCCAGGCGATCAGCGCGCCGAACAGCCCGACCAGCAGGGAGCCGAGGGCGTCCAGCCCATGGACGATGCCCGGCCGGGCATGCGCGGTGAAAAAGTCCACCTTGACGTCGCCGCCCTCCAGGTGGCAGAAAGCGAAGAAGGCCGCCGAGGCGGCCGCCGCCACCATCATCAGCACCTCCATGTCGCCCGGCACCGGCATGGCGACGAGCTTGCGCCCGACGATGGAAACCAGCGACATGGCGACCAGGGCCACGAAGGCCAGCCCGCCCAGCGCGGCCAGGACCTTGGACGCGGCATGCAGGCCCCGGCCAAACGGCCCGAACCAGTGCTCGTGGGGGCCCGGCGGCGCCGCCTCGTGTGCCGTTTGCGTATGCATGTTGTCTCCTGATCTGTCTTGTCTCGTTGTCGTGTCCCGCCTCGTTGCGTCGGCCGGGCGGGACTCAGGTTTCCGGTTCCGGCAGCACCTTGCCCGGATTGAGCAGGCCCAGGGGATCCAGGGCCGCTTTCAGCGCCCGCATCGCCGCCAGTTCGGCCCGGCTGCGGCTGAAGCCCAGGTAGGGCCGCTTGAGCACGCCGATGCCATGCTCGGCCGACACCGACCCGCCCCAATCGCGCACCAGCCCGTAGACGACCCGGTCGATGTCGGGTTCGGGAAAGGGATCCCGGTCGACCTTGACGCCGATGTGGATGTTGGAATCGCCCACGTGGCCGAAGAACACGGTCCGCGCCTCGGGCCACCGCTTTTTCACGGCGCGCGTGCAGGCCTGGATGAACGCGCCCAGCTCGCCCGTCGGGATGCTGACGTCGTAGCCCGCATGCGGCCGGAAGATCCGCTGCAGTTCGCCGGACGCGTCGCGGATCGACCACAGGGACGCCACGTGCGCCTCGGACTGGGCGATGACGGCGTTCTCGACGATACCGGACATCAGGGCCTCGCCCAGCACGGCCTCGAAGCGGGCCTGGTCGGCCTGCTGGTCCGTCCCCATCGACTCCAGCAATACGTACGCGCCATGGCCGTGCGGCATGGGCGTGGACAGCGCGGTCAGCTCCGTGGTCACCAGTTCGTAGAAGTCGGGCCACATCAGCTCGAAGGCCGACAGGCTCGGGCCCAGGCCGGCACGGACGTGGTTCAGCAGCCGCACGACGGCGTCGTAGTCCGCCAGCGCGCACAGCGCGGTGCAGCGGCTGCGCGGCTGGGGAAACAGGCGCAGCACGATCCGCGTGATGACGCCCAGCGTCCCCTCGCTGCCGATGAACAGCTGCTTGAGGTCGTAGCCGGTATTGTTTTTCAGCATCTTGTTCATCCGGGTGAGCACGGTGCCGTCCATCAGCACGGCCTCCAGCCCCAGCACCAGGTCGCGCGCCATGCCGTAGCGCAGCACCCGGTTGCCCCCGGCGTTGGTCGACAGGTTGCCGCCGATGCGGCACGACCCCCGCGCGCCCAGATCCAGGGGAAACAGAAAGCCCGCGCCCTGCGCCGCGTGCTGGATGGTTTCCAGGGGAACCCCCGCCCCGACGGTCATGGTCGCGGCCGCCGGATCGATCTCTTCGATCGCGTCCAGCCGCTCCAGGCACAGCACGACGCAGTCCGGCACCGGCAGTGCGCCGCCGGCCAGGCCGGTGCGGCCGCCCTGGGGCACGACCGGCACCCGGGCGGCATGGCAGGCGCGCAGAACGGCGGACACTTGCCCGGTATCCGCGGGGCGCACGACGGCCAGCGGCCTGCCCGGCGGCGCCTTGACCATCCAGTCGTGCAGGAAGCGGTCCTCGATCGCGTCCCCGGTCAGGCAGTGGGCCTCGCCGACCGCCGCGCGCAGGGCCCCGATGACGTCGTTCGCCATGGCGCGTTCCTCAGAAAGGATAGGCGCGGGGCGAGGTCTGGACCGTGACCCAGCGGATCTCGGTGAAGGCCTCGATGCCGGCCTGGCCGCCGAAGCGGCCGTAGCCGCTGTCCTTGACGCCGCCGAAGGGCATCTGCGGCTCGTCGTCGACGGTGGCGCTGTTGATGTGGCAGATGCCGGACTGGATGCGGCCGGCGACGCGCAGCGCGCGGGCGACGTCCGCGCCGATGACGGCCGAGGACAGGCCGTAGGCGCTGTCGTTGGCGCAGGCCACGGCCGCGTCCTCGCCCGCCACGCGCACGATGGCCTTGACCGGGCCGAAGGTCTCCTCGGCATAGATGCGCATGTCGGGCGTGACGCGGTCCAGCAGGGTCGCGGGCATCAGGGTGTTCTCGCTCTTGCCGCCGCACAGCAGCGTCGCGCCCTTGGCGAGCGCATCGTCGATCAGGTCGTTGCAGCGCCGCACGGCGGACATGTCCACCAGCGAGCCCAGGACCACCGGCCCCTGGCGCGGATCGCCCACTGGCAATGCGCGGGCCTTGTCGGCCAGGCGGCGGACGAATTCGTCGGCGATGCGCTCGTCGACGATGATGCGTTCGGTGGACATGCAGATCTGGCCCGAATTGGCGAAGGCGCCGAAGGCGGCCGCGTCGACCGCGCAGTCCAGGTCGGCGTCGTCGAGCACCACCAGGGGTGCCTTGCCGCCCAGTTCCAGCACCGCCGGCTTGAGATGCCGGGCGCACAGTTCCGCGATGATCCGCCCGACCCGGGTCGAGCCGGTGAAGTTCACGCGCCGGGTCGCCGGATGGGCCACCAGCGCCTCGACGACGGCGGCGGCGTCCTCGGGCGCGTTGGTCACGAAATTGACCACGCCGGCCGGCAGCCCCGCTTCCTGCAGCGCCTCGATGATCAGGCCGTGCGTGGCCGGACACAATTCCGAACCCTTCAGCACCACGGTGTTGCCGCAGGCCAGGGGCGTGGCGACGGCACGCACGCCCAGGATGACGGGCGCGTTCCAGGGCGCCATGCCCACCACCACGCCGGCCGGCGCGCGCAGCGCCATCGCCAGGTTCCCCGGCACGTCGGACGGAATCACCTCGCCGCCGATCCGCGTCGTCAACGCGGCCGCCTCGCGCAGCATGCCGGCCGCCAGGTGGACGTTGAAGCCGGCCCACAGGGCGGAGGCGCCCGTCTCGGCCGCCATGGCCGCGACGAAATCGTCGGCCCGCGCCTCCAGGGCGTCGGCGGCGCGGTTGAGCAGCGCGCGCCGTTCACCGGGGCCGGTTCGCGACCACGCGCCGAAGGCGTCGGCCGCCGCCTGCACGGCGGCCCGGGCGTCCTGCGGCGTGGCGGCCGGCGCCGTGGTGGCGATGCCGCCGTCGAGGGGATTGCGGCGCTGGAAGGTCTTGCCGTCGGCGGCCGGGCGGCGTTCGCCGCCGATCAACAGGGAAATCGTACTCATGATGTCCTCCTCGATGGAGATGGAAACGGGAGGCGCGGCGCCGGGCCGCGCCGGTTCAGGCCACGTCGATCTCGACCAGGAACGGCGCGGGCGCGGCCAGGGCCTCGCGCAGCGCGCCCGCCAGCGCGCCCGGATCGGCGACCCGCGCGGCCCCGCAGCCCAGGCCGCGGGCCACGGCGACGAAATCGATGTCGGGCAGGTCGACGCCCTGCAGCGGATCGGCGGGCGTAAAGCCATAGACCGGCGCGAACTCGCGCAACGCGGCGTAGCCGCGGTTCTTCAGGATCAGGAAGGTGATCGGCAGCTTCAGCTGCGCGGCGCTCCACAGCCCCTGGATCGAATACAGGCTGGAGCCGTCGCCGATCAGGCCGATGACCTTGCGGTCCGGCTTGCCCAGGGCCACGCCGACGGCGGCCGGCAGGCCGAAGCCCAGGCCGCCGCTGCACATGGTGTAGAAGGTCTCGGACCGCAGGATCGGCAGGTGGCGCTGCATCACCGGCCGCGCGCTGGGCGCCTCCTCGACGATGATCGAGTCCGGCGCGCGCGTCTCGGCCAGCGTCTGCAGCACGTAGGCGACGGACATCGGCAGAGTCGGCGCGGCCCGGGGCGCGGGCGCGCGGCGCGGCGGATCGTCGCGCCGGAGCGGCATCGGCCGGTCCAGCAGGTCGCGAACGGCCGCGCGCACGCTGCCCAGCGCCGCGGTCCCGGTCGGCGCCCAGGCCAGGGTGTTGGGGTCGTCTACGATCTGGGCCAGTTCGCTGCCGGGCGGGATGTGGGGGCCTTCTCCCTCGATGTGGTAGGCGAAGGCCGCCGCGCCCAGGGCCAGGATGAAGTCGTGGCCCGACAGCAGGCCGACGATGCGCTCGCGCGCGGCGGGCAGGAAGCCGGCGAACAGGGGATGGTCCTCGGGAAAGCCGTTGCGCCCGGACATCGGCGCCGTCCAGACCGCCGCGCGATGGCGCTCGGCCAGCGCCACGACCTCGTCCCAGGCCTGGTCGCGGTCCACCGCCGCCCCCAGCACCAGGGCCGGACGCCGCGCGGCGTCCAGCCGCTCGCCGATGCGCTCCAGCAGCGCCGCGTCCGGGCGGATCGAACGTCCGACCCGGCGCGCCTGCACGGGTTCGCACAGGCGTCCCCAGTCGTCGGCGGGCACGGACACCAGCACCGGTCCGCACGGCGGCTGCATGGCCATGTAGTAGGCCCGGGCAATGGCCAGCGGCACGTCTTCGGCGCGCGCCGGTTCCACGCTCCACTTGACGTAGGGCTTGGGCAGTTCCGTCGCCTGGCTGGAGAACAGGAAGGGATCGAAGGGCAGGATGGCGCGCGACTGCTGCCCCGCCGTGATCACCAGCGGCGTCCGGTTCTTGTAGGCCGTGAAGATCGCCCCCATGGCATGCCCCACGCCGACCGCCGAGTGCAGGTTGACGAAGGCGGCGTTGCGGGTGGCCTGGGCGTAGCCGTCGGCCATGCCGACCGCGACGGATTCCTGCAGGCCCAGGACGTAGCGGAAATCCGGCGGGAAATCCAGGAACAGCCCCAGTTCGGTCGAGCCCGGGTTGCCGAACAGGGTCGTCATGCCGAACTGGCGCAGCAGATCCGTCACGGCCCGGCGCACCGTCACCCGGTCCGCCTGCGATTGCCCCCGCGCGGGTTCGCGCGCCACGTCTTCCATCATGTCGTCCTCCGGGCCCTTTTCGCAAGGCCTGTGTTCACCGCGAAGCATTCCGCCGGCCGGCGGCTTTTGCTTCATGCCTGATCTTTCGAGACATGATGGAATCCGGCAAAATATAAATCAATAAAATGGACTTGATATTCTTCATTCGCCAAACTAATGACATGAAACTGGACCTGAACCTGCTGCGCGTGTTCGACGCGATCTACACGGCCCGCAACGTCAGCCGCGCGGCCGACGCGCTGGACCTGACCCAGCCCGCCGTCAGCCAGGGCCTGACCCGCCTGCGCAACCTGATGGGCGACCCGCTGTTCGTGCGCGCGGCCGGCGGCGTCGCGCCCACGGCCCGCGCCCAGCGCATGGCCCCGGCCGTCCACGACGCCCTGCGCGCGCTGGAAAGCGCGGTGCAGGACTCTTCCGGATTCGATCCCGCCCTGGCGGAGCGGGTTTTCCGGCTGCACATGACCGATATCGGCGAAGACCAGTTCCTGCCCCGCCTGATCACCACGGTGCGGCTGCGCGCGCCCCGCACCCGCATCGAGACCATGCGGGTATCCCTGGCCGACCTGGGTTCCGCCATGGACCAGGGCCGGGTGGACCTGGCCTTCGGCTTCCTGCCGGGCCTGAAATCCATGCGCTCGGCCATCCTGTTCCAGGATCGCTACATCATCCTGATGCGCAAGGGACATCCGTTCGCCCGGCGGCACGGCGCGCGGCTGCGCGCGCCGGACGCCATCCAGGCCCTGGACTTCATCACCGTGCGCACGCACGCCTACACGCGCGCGGCCCTGGAGGCCCTGAGCGCGGCCGACCGGGTCCGGGTCACCACCGAGCACTTCATGGCGCTGCCGGCCCTCATCGAAGCCACCGACCTGGCCGTCATCATCCCGCGCAACATCGCCCTGTCCTTCGCTCCGCGCGGGCGCTACGCCATCATCGAGGCCGACCTGCCGCGGCGCGAGTTCGACGTCGGCATCCACTGGAGCCACCGCTACGACAAGGATCCGGCGAACCGGTGGCTGCGCGGCGTGGCGCTGGAACTCTACCGGGACGCCTGAGCGGGCTTCCCGGACGCCGGCCCGTCCGGGCGTCGGGCGAAGGCCCGGCCCCGTCCGCTCAGCGCGGCGCTTCCCCGCCCACGCCGATGGGCGCCGGCGCCAGGCTGGTGATGCGCCGGAACAGGTCGGCGTAGCGGTTGCCCGGCCCGGACCAGGGATCGCCGTTGCGCACGAAATCGGCGTTGATCGCCTCCCATTCGTCCGCGTCGAACAGGCGGCGGGCCGCCGGCAGGATGTGGCGCTCCTCGGTGTTCAGGTGCACCCATTCGTCGGCGATGTAGGCGCGCACGGCGTCCCGGAAGCCGGGGAAGTTCGCCGCCCCGCCCTGCACGTAGCTGACCAGGGCGCGGTCCAGCCGTCCGGTGGCGTGGACCGTGTCCCGGTGCTCGGCCTCGAGCCGGTCCAGGTGCTCGTCCTCGTCCCGCGTCTTGGTGCGCAGCAGGGCGAAGATCTTGTCTTCCTTGGGATGGTGCAGCTTGTCGGGCATCTCGGCGATGTATTCGATCATGCTCGCCAGCAGGGTGTAGTCCGGCTCGAGCTTGCCGTCCTCGATGTCCTGCACGATGTGCGACAGGCCGTTCAGGATGGCCGCGAGGGCCCGGTGCTCGTCGTGGATGGCCTCGATGGCGGGAATGCGCTCGGCCGGCGCCCGGCGCGGCGCGGCGGCGTCCGCGTTCCCGGCTCCGTCCGCGTCGGTCGATCCGGCGCCCAGCCAGCGGTCCAGCGCGGCGCCGTCGCGCAGCAGTTCCGCGCTGTCGCCCGCGTAGACCACCCGGCCGCGCTCCAGCACCAGGGCCCGGCGCGTGATCGGCAGGATCTGGCGCGCATGCTGCTCCACCAGGATGACGGCCATGCGGCCTTCCGAAACCATGCGGTCGATGATGTGCAGCAGTTCCTGGGCGATCAGCGGCGCCAGGCCTTCCAGAGGCTCGTCCAGCAGCAGGACCTTGGGGTTCAGCATCAGCGCCCGGCCCATGGCCAGCATCTGCTGCTCGCCGCCCGACAGCTGGCTGCCCAGGTTCGCGCGGCGTTCCTTCAGCCGGGGGAACATCGCGTAGACCCGCTCCAGGGTCCATTCGCCGGGCCGGGCGACCACGGTCAGGTTTTCCTCGACGGTCAGGGAACGGAAGATGTCGCGTTCCTGCGGCACCCAGCCCAGGCCGGCCTGGGCGCGGCGATGGCTGGGCACGTGGGCGATATCCTCGCCCTGGAAGACGATGCGGCCGCGCCGCAGCCGGGTGACACCCATCAGGGTGGCCAGCAGCGTCGTCTTGCCCATGCCGTTGCGGCCCAGCAGCGCCAGGCTTTCTCCGGCCCCCAGGGACAGGGACAGGTCCTCCAGGACGACGGCGTCGCCGTAGCCCGCCCAGACGTTTTCCAGGCGCAAGAGTTCAGACATGGGCTTCTCCCAGGTAGACTTCCTTGACGCGCGGGTGATGCGCGATCACCTCGGGGGTGTCCTCGATCAGCAGCGCGCCCGACACCAGGACGGAAATGCGTTCGGCAAAGCGGAAAACCAGGTTCATGTCGTGTTCGATCAGCAGGATGGTGACGTCGCGCGGCAACTGGGCGATGGTTTCGAACAGTTCCTGGCTTTCGCCGGTCGGCACGCCCGCCGCGGGCTCGTCGAGCAGCAGGACCTTGGGATGCAGCGCCAGGGCCAGGGCGATCTCGATCAGGCGCTGGCGGCCGTAGGCCAGGTTGCGCGTGGTCTCGTGCGCGTCGGACAGCAGTTTCAGGCGTTCCAGGATGGCGGCGGCCTCGTCGATGACCTCGCCCCGGGCGGACAGCGGCTGCCACCAGCGCGTGCCCAGTCCGCTGCGTTCGCTGACGGCCAGCGCGACGGACTCGAGCACCGTCATGTCCATGAACAGCTGGTTGATCTGGAAGGTGCGCACCAGCCCCTGGCGGGCGCGCTCGTGCTGCGGCATGCGCGTGACGTCGCGGCCCATCAGTTCGACGCGGCCGGCGCTGGGCTCCAGGTAGCCGGTCAGCAGGTTGATCAGCGTGGTCTTGCCGGCTCCGTTGGGGCCGATCAGGGCGTGGCGCGCGCCGGGCGCGATCGACAGGTCGACGTTGTCGGTGGCCACGAAGCCGCCGAAGCGGCGCACCAGGCCATGGGTCTGCAGGACGGGGCTCATGAAGGGGACTCCGTGCGGGCGCGCGACTGGGCGCGTTGGCGGGAAGATTCGATCCACTGCCGGGCCGTCCCCAGGATGCCGCCCCGGGCGAACAGCACCACCAGCACCAGGATCAGGCCCAGCCAGAACTGCCAGTACTGGGGATTCATGTCGGACAGCAGGTAGTTGGCGATCACGAAGACGATGGCGCCCAGCAGCCCGCCGTACAGGTGCCCCGCCCCGCCCAGGATCAGGATCAGCAGCAGGTCGGCCGAACGCTGGAAGCTGAGCACGTCCAGCGAGACGAACGAATTCGTCTGCGCCAGCAGCGCGCCGGCCACGCCGGCATAGCCCGCGCCGATGGTGTAGACCGTGATCAGGCGGCGGTTCACGGGCACGCCCAGCGCCGGCATGCGCAGCGTGTTCATGCGGATGCCGCGCAGGCTCTGGCCGAAGGGCGAATGCACCAGGCGGCGGGCGAACCAGAACAGCACGAACAGCACGATGACCGAATAGATGTAGCCGACGCGGCCGAACATGTCGAAGTCGAACAGGCCCAGGATCGGCTTGACCTCGACCCCCGGCATGCCGTCCACCCCGCCGGTGACGCTGGTGAACTTGTTGGCCAGTTCGTAGAGCATCAGGGCGACGCCCAGCGTCACCATCAGGCGCGACAGGTCGCTGCCGCGCAGCAGCAGGAAGCTGCTGAGGAAGCCCAGCGCGGCGGCGACCGCGGCCGCCAGGAACAGGCCCAGCAGCGGATCCCCGTAGCCGTTCGAGCCCAGCAGGCCCACGGTGTAGGCGCCCACGCCGAAGAAGGCGGCGTGGCCCAGGGAGATGATCCCCGCGTAGCCGAAGATCAGGTCCAGCGACAGGGCGAACAGGCTGGTGATGGCAATCTGGCTGAGCAGCAGGTAGTTGCCCGGAAAGGCGAAGTACGCCAGGACCGGCAGGCACCAGAACAGGTATTCCAGCGGCTTCCAGCGCGCCGAGCGGCGATAGCGGTCGAGCGCGGCCGCCGCGCCGGGCTGCGGGTGGGACGGCGTCCCGATCGAAGTAGAAGTCGTCATGTCGGGGCCTATTTGTGAGGACGGCCGAACAGGCCATGGGGGCGGAAGATCAGCGTCGCCACCATGACGGCATAGATGATGAAGGCGCCGATCTGCGGCACGTAGTATTTGCCGGCCACGTCGGCCACGCCGAGCAGGATGGCGGCGTACAGCGACCCGAGGATGTTGCCGCTGCCCCCCACGGATACGACGATGAGGAAGTACACCATGTACTTCACGGGGAATTCGGGATCGAGCCCCAGCATCTCGACGCCCAGCGCCCCGCCCAGGCCGGCCAGGGCGGAGCCCAGGGCGAAGGTCAGGCTGAAGACGCGGTTGACGTCGATGCCCATGCCGCGCGCGACGCGCTGGTTGTCCACGGCCGCCCGCAGGCGCGCGCCGAAGGACGTGCGGATCACGGACCACTGCAGCAGCACGGCCACCGCCAGGCCGGAGACGATCAGGAACAGGCGATAGACGCCGACGTCCACGCCGGGCAGATGGATCTGGCCGGTCAGGAATTCGGGCAGGTGCAGCGGCTGCTGCTGCGCGCCGAAGAAATAGTGGGCGGCCGCCACGGACATGAACACCAGGCCGATGGAAAACAGCACCTGGTCCAGGTCGGAGGCCGCGTACAGGCGGCGGTACAGGGTGCGCTCCAGCACGATGCCGGCCAGGGCGGGCACGAGGATGGCCGCCGGCAGCGTCGCCAGGAACGGAACGCCGTAGCCGTTCAACAGCACCACGCAGGCATAGCCGCCCAGCATGGCGAAGGCGCCGTGTGCCAGGTTGACGAAGTTCATCAGGCCCAGCGTCACCGACAGGCCGACGCTGATCAGGAACAGCAGCATGCCCGCGGCGATGCCGTCAAAGAGTATGGTCATGATTGATTCCAGGACTGGGATGGATCCGGTTCCGGACCGCCCGGGCGGCGGGCCCGCCCCCGGAGGGCGGGCGCCGCGCGCCCGGGCCGGCGATCACTTCTGCTTGCCGGGGTCCTTGACGGCCTCGATCTTGTCGAACTCGACGTTCTGCAGCACGCCGTCCACCTTCTCGACCTTGCGGATGTAGACGTTCTGGATGATGTCGCGCGTTTCCGGATCGATCTCCACCGGGCCGCGCGGGCTGGTCCACTTCATGCCCTTGACCGCCGCCATGAAGGCATCGGCGCCGGCGTCGCCCTTGGTCTTTTCCAGGGCCTGGTAGATCAGGTGCATGCCGTCATAGCCGGCCGCCGCCACGAAGTTGGGCCGGTCCTTGGGGAAGGCCTTGTGGTAGGCGGCCACGAAGGCCTTGTTTTCCGGCGAATCGTGCGCGGCCGAGTAGTGGAAGGAGGTGATCATGCCGATCGCCGCGTCGCCCATGGCGTCGAGCACGTCCTCGTCGGTCACGTCGCCGGTGGCCAGCGCCTTGATCCCGGCCTGGTCCAGGCCGCGTTCCTTGTAGCCCTTGGCCAGGGCCACGCCCTGTTCGCCGTTGGGTACGAAGAAGAACACGGCGTCGGGCTTGGCGTCCTTCACGCGCTGCAGGAACGGCGCGTAGTCCGGCGTGTTGACGGGGGTGCGGACCTCGCCCACGATCTTGCCGCCCAGGCTGGTGAAGGTCTTCTGGAACTGCTGCTCGGCGTCGTGGCCCGGACCGTAGTCGGACACCAGCGTGTAGACCGAGCGGATGCCGTTCTTGTAGGCCCACTGCGCCATCGGCGCCGTGTCCTGCGGCAGGGTCATGGACACCCGGACGATGTTGGGGGACTTTTCGGTGATCGAGGACGTGGCCGCGTTCAGCACGACCATCGGCACCTTGGCCTCGGTCGCCAGGGGCGCGACCGAGAAGGCGTTGGGCGTCAGGGTGAAGCCGGCCAGGACGTCGACCTTGTCCTTGATCAGCAGTTCCTGCGCCTGGCGCTTGGCCACCGCAGGGGCGATGCCGGTGTCGTCCTTGATGATGATCTTGACCTTGCGGCCGGCGACCGTGTCGCCGTGCTCGGCCAGGAACAGATCGATGCCGTGCTGGATCTGCTTGCCGTGGGCGGCGAACGGCCCGGACATCGGCATCACCACGCCGATCTTCAGGTCCGCGGCCCGGGCCGCGCCGAAGGCCGTGGTCAGGCCGAAGGCCAAGGCCGCCGCCCCTAGGGTTTTGCTGAGTTTCATGGTCTCGCTCCTGTTGGTATGGATAAGGATGGAAGGATGGATCACGCCCGGGCCGTCTGGCCGGACAGTTGCTGCTCGAGATCATGCAGCACCCGGTAGCACGGCAGGACCTGGGCCACGCTGGCGTTCGGTTCCCGCCCCTCGCGGATGGCTGCGAAGAATTCGCGGTCCTGCAGCTCGATGCCGTTCATCGACACGGCCACGCGGCTGACGTCGATGGCCTCGTCGCGGCCGGTGAACAGATCGTCGTAGCGGGCGATGTAGGTCGCCGTGTCGCCGATGTAGCGGAAGAAGGTCCCCAGCGGGCCGTCGTTGTTGAAGCTCAGCGACAGCGTGCAGATGGCGCCGTTGGCCGCCTGGAGCTGGATCGACATGTCCATGGCGATGCCCAGTTCCGGGTGGATCGGGCCCTGCACCGCGTGGGCGCGCACGACGGGGCTGCCGCATTGGTAGGCGAACAGGTCCACCGTGTGCGCCGCGTGGTGCCACAGCAGGTGATCGGTCCAGCTGCGCGGCTCGCCCAGCGCGTTCATGTTGGTGCGACGGAAGAAGTACGTCTGCACGTCCATCTGCTGGATGTGGAATTCGCCGCGCTCGACGCGCTGGTGCACGTACTGGTGGCTGGGATTGAAGCGCCGCGTATGGCCGCACATGGCGGTCTTGCCGGTCTCGCGCGCCAGCGCGACCAGGGCCTCGGCGTCCGCCAGGGAATCGGCCATGGGGATCTCGACCTGGACGTGCTTGCCCGCGCGCAGGCAGGCCATGGCCTGGGCCGCGTGCATCTGCGTCGGCGTGCACAGGATCACGGCATCGACCTCGGGACGCGCCAGCGCCTCGTCGAGTTCGGTGGTGGCATGGCCGACGCCGTATTTCTGCGCGACCGCGCGGGTCTTGTCCAGGTCGCGGCTGACCAGCGAGACGACTTCCACGCCGTCGATGCGGGCGATGCCGTCCAGGTGCTTGATGCCGAAGGCGCCGGCGCCGGCCAGCGCGACTTTCAGGGTACGATCGGTCACGATTGTTGTTCCTCCAGGATCAGGTGGCCCACGGCCGTGTTCGAGGCCGGCACGTGATAGAAGCGATGCGCGACGCGCGGCGCCGGGCCGCCCGCCACGTCCGCCATGGCACCGCGGGCGATCAGCCACATGACCAGCTCGATGCCTTCCGAGCCCGCCTCGCGCACGTAGTCGATGTGCGGCACGTCCGCCTGGCCGGCCGGATCGGCGATCAGCCGGTCCAGGAAGGCATTGTCGAATTCGCGGTTGATCAGGCCGGCGCGCGGCCCCTGCAGCTGGTGGCTCATGCCGCCCGTACCCCAGATGTGCACGTTCAGGGGCTCGTCGTAGCTTTCGATGGCGCGGCGGATGGCGCGGCCCAGTTCGAAGCAGCGGCGTCCGGACGGCACGGGATACTGCACCACGTTGACGGCAAAGGGAATGATCGGGCACGGCCAGGCCTCGGGCTGGCCGCACATCAGCGACAGGGGCACCGTCAGGCCGTGGTCCACGTCCATCTTGTTGACGATCGTCAGGTCGAAATCCTGCTGGATCACCGACTGGGCGATGTGCGCGGCCAGTTCCGGATGGCCGATCACGGGCGGCACCGGGCGCGCGCCCCAGCCCTCGTCGGCCGGATTGAACCGCGCCGCGCAGCCGATCGCGAAGGTCGGGATCATCTCCAGGCTGAAGGCCGTGGCGTGGTCGTTGTAGACCAGGAAGATGACGTCGGGGCGGTTGTCCTTCATCCACTGCTTGGACGGCTCGTAGCCCTTGAACAGGGGCGCCCAGTAGTCGTTGCCGGTCTTGCCCAGGTCGATGGCGGCGCCGATCGCGGGCACGTGCGAGGTGTAGACACTCGCGCTGATGCGGGCATGGGTCTGTTGAGTCACTGTTTTTCTCCGGTGCGGCGATTGCCCTGGATGTTCCGGCCGCCGGCCAGCATCATCGCGGCGTATTCCTCCTGGGACATGCCGGTCATGCTGGCCGCCATGTACTGGAAGGAGCGTCCGTCGGTGGCGCCGAGCTTGGCCAGGAAATAGATGTTGCCGCCCAGTTCCAGGCAGCGGTTCAGGTCGCGCGCCAGCACGGCCTGCTTCTGTTCCTCGGACATGGGCCACTCATCCAGGTAGGCGCGCTCGTCGGCGCGGAACCGTTCGCGGTTCTCGGCCTTCATCAGCGACATGCAGAACTGGTTCAGGTGGTAGCCCTTGCGGGACTGGTCGGCGTCGAAGATGGTCGTGCCGGGCACATCGGTATAGGGCTTGTTCAGGGACATGGTTCAACTCCAGTACAAGCGGTTCGGATTGTCCACCAGCAGCTTGCGCTGCAGGTCGGCCGTCGGCGCGATCTGCGGGATGTAATCGACCAGCAGGCCATCGTCGGGCATATGGTTCTTGAGGTTCGGGTGCGGCCAGTCGGTGCCCCACAGCACGCGGTCGGGGAAGGTCTCCACCAGGCGCCGCGCGAAGGGCGCGACGTCGCGGTAGGCGTGCTGCTCGCCGTTCAGGGCCGGGGGGCCGGACTGGCTCAGGCGTTCCGGGCAGCTGACCTTGCTCCAGATGTTCGGATGGTCGCGCATCATCTGCACGAACAGGCCGAATTCCGGGCCGTCCACGGATCGGGTCACGTCGGGCCGGCCCATGTGGTCGACCACCACCGTGGTCGGCAGCGTGGTGAAGAAATCATACAGTTCGGGCAGGTCCTGCGCCTCGAAGTAGACCACCACGTGCCAGCCCAGCGGCGCGATGCGCGCGGCGATCTCGGCCAGGACTTCGCGCGGCGTGAAATCGGCCAGGCGCTTGACGAAATTGAAGCGCGTGCCGCGCACGCCGGCCTCGTGCATGGCCCGCAGTTCGGCATCGGTGACGTCGCGCGAGACGGTCGCCACCCCGCGCGCCCGGCCGCCGGACGCGCGCAGCGCATCGACCAGGGCGCGGTTGTCGGTGCCGTGGCAGGTCGCCTGCACGATCACGTTCTTCTCGAAGCCCAGGTGGTCGCGCAGGGCGAACAGGGCTTCCTTGGGCGCGTCGCAGGGCGTGTACTTGCGCTCCGGCGCGTAGGGAAACACCGCGCCGGGTCCGAACACGTGGCAATGGGCGTCCACCGCGCCGGCGGGCAGGCGGAAGCGCGGACGGCTCGGGCCGTCGTAGTAATCCAGCCAGCCCGGGGTCTTGGTGAAGGTTTCGGTGCTCGTCATCGTGCGTCCTCAGTCGATGTACTTCAGGCCGGCCTTTTCCAGGCCCTCGCGCATCTTGTAGTAGTCCAGGCCGAGCACGCCCGAGGCGAAGATCTCGCGCTTGGCGCCTTCGTTGTCCTCGCGGGCCTGTGCCTTGGCGGCGACCTGCGCGGCCACGGCGGCGGGCACCACCACCACGCCGTCGGTGTCGGCCACCACCACGTCGCCCGGGTTCACCAGCGCGCCGGCGCACACCACGGGAATGTTGACCGAGCCCAGGGTGCCCTTGACGGTGCCCTTGGAGCTGATGGCGCGGCTGAACACCGGGAAGTCCATGGATTCCAGGGTGTCCACGTCGCGCACGCCGCCGTCGATCACCAGGCCGCGCGCGCCGCGCGCCTTGAACGAGGTGGCCAGCAGATCGCCGAAGAAGCCGTCGGTGCTGTCCGTGGTGCAGCCGGCCACCACCACGTCGCCGGGCCGGATCTGTTCGGCGGCCACGTGCAGCATCCAGTTGTCGCCCGGCTGCAGCAGCACGGTGACGGCCGTGCCGCACATCCGCGCGCCGCGCCAGATCGGGCGCATGTAGGGCTTCATCAGGCCCACGCGGCCCATGGCCTCGTGGATGGTCGCCACGCCGAAGCGCGAAAGCTGCTCGACGGCGGCCGGATCGGCGCGCTGGATCGTGCGGTGGACGATGCCGAGCTGGTTCAGGGGGGTGCTCATGTCCGTATTTCTCCTGAGGGTTACAGGCCCTTGGCCTTCAGGGCGGCGTCCAGGCGCGGATACACGCGGCGCGCGTTGCCTTCGTAGATCTGGAAGCGGTCGGCGTCGCTGAGCGTCGCGGCGGCCTCGATGTAGCGTTTCGTATCGTCGAAATGATGCCCGGTCTCGGGATCGATGCCGCGCACCGCGCCGATCATCTCGGAGGCGAACAGCACGTTCTTGACCGGGATCACCTTGGTCAGCAGGTCGATGCCCGGCTGGTGGTAGACGCAGGTGTCGAAGAACACGTTGTTCAGCAGGTGTTCATCCAGCAGGGGCTTTTTCAGTGCCTGGGCCAGGCCGCGGAAGCGGCCCCAGTGGTAGGGCGCCGCGCCGCCGCCGTGCGGGATCACGAAGCGCAGGGTCGGGAAGTCCTTGAACAGGTCCGAAGTCAGGCACTGCATGAAGGCCGTGGTGTCGGCGTTCAGGTAGTGGGAGCCCGTGGTGTGGAAGCACGGGTTGCAGCTGGTGGACACGTGGACCATCGCCGGGATGTCGTATTCGACCATCTTTTCGTAGATGGGGTACCAGGACCGGTCCGACAGCGGCGGCGAGTTCCAGTGGCCGCCGGACGGGTCCGGGTTCAGGTTGATCCCGACCGCGCCGTATTCCTTGACGCACTTTTCCAGTTCCGGGATGCAGGTGGCCGGATCGACGCCCGGCGACTGCGGCAGCATCGCGGCCATGGCGAAATGATCGGGAAACAGCGTCGCGACCCGGTGGCAGAGTTCGTTGCAGATCGCCGCCCAGGTGCTGGACACCTGGAAGTCGCCGATGTGGTGCGCCATGAAGCTGGCGCGCGGCGAGAAGATCGTCAGGTCGGAACCGCGCTCGCGCATCAGGCGCAGCTGGTTGGTCTCGATGCTTTCGCGCAATTCGTCGTCGCCGATGCGCAGGTCCGACGGGCTGGGCCGCTGCGCGGGATCCTGGATGCCGGCGATCTGCCGGTCGCGCCAGTCGGCCAGCGCCTGCGGCGCCGTCGTGTAGTGGCCGTGGCAATCGATGATCAGGGGTTTTCTGCTCATGTCGTACGATTCCTTTTCTGTATGACGCCGTATCCGGGATGATCAGCGCGCCTCGGGCCAGGCCGAGGCCGGCACCATCGCTTCGCCGCGCATGATGAGCCGCGCGGTGCGCAGCAGCGCCGCGCGCGCGACCTTCTGGGGATCCTGGGGATCGAGTTCCAGCTCGACCGTGAATTCGCCGCTGGGATGCTCGATCGACACCGCCTTGCGCGCGCCTTCGGGCAGGCGCGCCAGGTCGTGCGGCACGGAGCCTTCGAGGACGCAGGCCGTACCCACCGTCACCGCCGCGAGCACGCCGATGGCCTCGTGGCAGACGTGCGGGATGAAGCTGCGGGTGCCGATCGCCCCGCCCTCGCGGGGTTCGGACACCAGGGTCATCTTGGGGTAGTTGCGCGAGGACACGTCGCCCAGGCCCATCAGTTCGCCCGTGCGCAGCCGCAGGGCCTCGATGCGGGCCTTCAGCCCCTGGTCGGCGTTCAGTTCGGCGGGGGTCTCATGCCCCGTGCAGCCCACGTCGCCGGCCCGGAACAGCACCAGCGGCATGCCGTTGTCGATGCAGGTGACTTCGATCTCGAAGGCCTCGAAGCCCGCGCCGGCCGGCGGCTCGACGCGCACGCGGTCGCGCACGCGGCCGGTGGGCAGCAGCCCCGAACACACCGAGCCGGCCGTGTCCAGGAAATTGATGGTGATCGGCGCCGAACGGCCGGGCACGCCGTCGATGCGCGCGTCGCCCTCGTAGGACACCCGGCGGCCTTCCGGCGTCATCGGGGTGAGCACCGTGATGTCGCACTGCATGCCGGTGTTGCGGGTCAGCACGCGGGCGGTGGTCTCGTCGCCCTGCGCCTGGATCAGGCCGCGCTCCAGCGCGAAGGGCACGACCGCCGCCAGCATGTTGCCGCAATTGGCCGTCGTGTCGACCGTATCGCGGTCGGGCTGCAGCTGCGCGAACAGGAATTCCAGGTCCACGCCCGGCGTCGTGCCGGGCCGCACGATGCCGACCTTGCTGGTGAGCGGATGGGCGCCGCCCAGGCCGTCGATCTGGCGCCGGTCCGGCGAGCCCATCACCGCCAGCAGCACCCGGTCGCGCGCCGCCGTGTCCGAGGGCAGGTCGGACTCCAGGAAGAACGGCCCGCGCGACGTGCCGCCGCGCATGAACAAGGCTGGAATGGGTTTCTGCATCATGTCACCACACTGTGCTCGATGAAGCTCATTATGGACATGCGGCGCTCCGAGCATAAGGGCATATGCCCACTATCAGCTATGCCGAAATGATATGATTCATACAGTGCGATACCGAATTTAAGGGTAAACCCTAATATGGACCGGAAGCCATGGATCTGAAGCAACTCGAATACTTCATGCGCGTCGCCGAACTGGGCAGCTTCACCCAGGCTTCACACGCGCTGAACATCGCCCAGCCGGCCCTCAGCCGCCAGGTCCGCATGCTGGAGGTCGAACTGCGCCAGAACCTGCTGAACCGCAACGGACGCGGCGTCACCACCACCGAGGCGGGCAAGCTGCTGCTGGAACACTGCCGGGGCATCCTGCACCAGGTCGACCGGGCCAAGGAGGACATGGGCCGGGTCCAGGGCGCGCTGGCCGGCCGGGTGGCCCTGGGCATCGCGCCCAGCGCCTCGAAGATGATGACGGTGGAACTGACGCGGCAGTTCCGCAAGCGGCTGCCGAACGCCAGCCTGTCGATCAGCGAGGGCCTGTCCCTGGTCATGCAGGAATGGCTGCTGGCGGGCCGCCTGGACATCGCCCTGATGTACAACCCCTCCCCGTCCGCCGACCTGGACCTGTCGCCGCTGACCAGCGAACGGCTGTATCTGGTCGGCACCCGGGGGCCGCATCCCTCGGACCAGCCGCTGCCGCTGCACGCGCTGGTCAACATCCCCCTGATCATCCCGAACCGGCCGCACACCGTGCGCATGCTGCTGGAATCGGAAATGGCGCTGATCGGCGCCCGCCCGAACATCCGCCTGGAAATCGACAGCGTCCAGGCGATCCTGGACCTGGTGGCCGACGGCACGGGCTACGCCATCCTGACGGAACACGCCGTCCTGACCTCGGCCCAGCCGGACCGCTACCACATCCGCCCCATCACCCAGCCCGAACTGCGCAGCCGCCTGTACCTGGCAACGGCGGCGGGCCGGATCACGACCCTGACGCAGAAGGCGATGCTGGAACTGATCCGGACGACCGTGCGGCAGGTGTATCCGCCGGCGATGACGCGGCCTGCCTGACGGCATGGCGACCTCTTGCCCCGGTCATGCCGTTGCAACGACATGAACCCGGAACATGTTCTCGTTTCCGCAAAATTGAAACACGTCTTCTTGACGTGTCGCTGGCGGCGACATAAGCTGTGGACGTGTCGATAAAAGATCGTTTTTGCATCATGATCAACGCCGCCCTCGCTTGGCACCCCGAGCAGCCCCACAACCTGTTGCCCGCGCTCCCCCCATCGCACGAACTGGAGAGCAGGGCCGTTCTCAAAGCCTGCATCGAGGCGCGCGCGGCACTGGCTGAACTCAAGCAAGCCGCCGAACTCATCCCCAATCAGGCGATGCTGATCAACACGATCCCGCTGCTGGAAGCCAAAGACAGTTCGGAAATCGAAAACATCGTCACCACGACCGACAAGCTGTTCCAGCACGCGCAGGGCCACGACAACGCCGATCCCGCCACCAAAGAGGCGCTCCGCTACCGCACCGCGCTGCACCAAGGCTTCCAGTCGCTCAAGGCGCGGCCGCTCTGCACCGCCACTGCCGTGAACATCTGCCGCACCCTGAAAGGGGTGGACATGAACATTCGCCGCACGCCGGGCACCCAGCTCGCCAACGACCGCTCCGGCGAAGTGATCTACACCCCGCCCGAAGGCGAAGCCCGCTTGCGCGACCTGCTCGCCAATTGGGAACGCTTCCTGCACGAGCAGACCGCGCTGGACCCGTTGGTCCGCATGGCGGTGGGCCATTATCAATTCGAAGCCATTCACCCCTTCACCGATGGCAACGGCCGCACGGGCCGGGTGCTCAACATCCTCTACCTGATCCAGGAGGAATTGCTGAACCTGCCCATCCTGTATCTCAGCCGCCATATCATCGCGCACAAGGCCGACTACTACCGCCTGCTGCTCAGTGTCACGCGAGACGAAGCCTGGGAACCCTGGCTGCTGTTCATGCTGCGGGCCGTGACCGACACGTCCCGCTGGACTACCGGCAAGATCGCCGCCATCCGCGCGCTGGCCGAGCACACCACCGAACACGTGCGCACGCGACTGCCCAAGATCTACACGCGCGAATTGGTGGACGTCATCTTTGAACAGCCCTATTGCCGCATCGGCAACCTGGTGGACAAAGGCATTGCCCAACGCCAGGCCGCTTCACGCTATCTGCACGACCTGACCGCCCTGGGCGTGTTGCGCGAAATGCCATTTGGCAAAGAAAAGCTCTTCATCCACCCAAAGCTGATGCAACTGCTCAGCCGGGACCACAACCAATTCCAGCCTTACCCCTGAACGCGACAAGCCCCGCCTGGGTCGCCATATCCAGGCCCGTCGGCCATACACGACGGCAAAGAACGATGACTCAGTCGCGCGCCTGGGCGATCAGCCGGTCCGCATAGGCCTGCCAGCCGCCCGCCGCCTCGACGTCCGCGAACAGGCCCTGGGCGGCCAGTCCGGCGACCCAGTCCTGCTTTTCGGCGGTCGCGGCGGCCATCCAGGGTTCGAAGCCGGCTTCGCGCACGGTGTTGGCGACCTCGCGCATTTCCTCGGCGCGGCGGCGGCCGTGCTGCACGACGCGGCTGTAGAAATAACGGCCCTGCTCCGTCCAGTCGATGGACGGGAACGTTTCCTGCAGCGTGGGCAGCACGTAGTCCTCGACGCCGTAGGCGCGCGCGGCGGTATAGCTTTCGATCACCAGGGCCTCCAGGCCCTTGATCATCACGCTGCGGCACATCTTGATCGCCGAGGCCACGCCCAGTTCGGGGGACACGGCGGTGGCGTCCATGCCGAAGGCGCGCAGCCGTCCGGCCAGGGCTTCGGCATGCGGCCCGCCCAGCAGCATCGGCACCCGGATGCCGTAGGGCGGGACCGAGGTCATCACCCCCGCCTCGACGTAGCGGCCGCCCGCGGCCTCGATCAATTCGGCGGCCTGGCGCTTGGCCCCCGGCGAGGCGGAATTCAGGTCCAGGAACACGGTGCCCGGCCGCAGATGCGCGGCCGCCTCGCGCGCCACCGCCACGGTGTTCGAGGCGGTGACGGCGGAAATCACCAGATCGCTGGCCGCGCACAGCGCCGCCGACGAATCGCACAGCGTCACGCCGTCGCGCGTCGCGCGCTCGCGCAGCGGCGCCGCCGAGGCCGCGTCGGCCAGCTTGACGTCCCAGGCATGGACGCTGTCCACCCGCGTTTTCAGGCCGGCGCAGAAAATGCCGCCGACCTCGCCATAGCCGATCAAACCCAATCGAGTGCCTTGCATCGCCTTCGAAGCTCCTTTTAAAACTGTTCCGTGTCGACTTCCGCCTGCGTGGCGGCGCCGTAGCGTTCGCCCGCGACCCGGTCGCGGACGAACAGCCGCGCCAGTTCGTCGCAGGCCGCCGCATCCAGCCGCACGTCGGCCGCGCCGAGGTTTTCCTCCAGGTGCGCCAGCCGGGTCGTCCCGGGGATGGGAATGATATGTTCGCCCTGGTGCAGCAGCCAGGCCAGCGCCAGCTGGCCCGGCGTGCAGCCATGGTCCCGCGCCATGCGCCGCAGCGGCTCCAGCAGCGCCAGGTTGCGCGCGTAGGCCTCGGGCTGGAAGCGCGGCATGCGCCGCCGCAGGTCGCCGTCGGCCAACGCCGCCACGTCGGGCAGGCCGTCGGCCAGGAAGGCGCGGGCCAGCGGGCTGAAGGCCACCAGCGCCGCGCCCAGTTCGCGGCATGCGCCCAGGACGGCGATCTCGACTTCGCGCGACCACAGGGAATATTCGCTCTGGACGGCGGCGATCGGATGCACGGCGTGCGCCCGCCGCAGCGTGGCGGCCGAGACTTCCGACAGGCCGATGGCGCGGATCTTGCCCGCGCGGACCAGGTCCGCCAGGGCGCCCACGCTGTCCTCGATGGGTACGGCCTTGTCCCAGCGGTGCAGGTAGTACAGGTCGATCACGTCGGTGCGCAGGCGGCGCAGGGAATCCTCGCAGGTCCGGCGCAGGGTCTCGGGCCGGCCGTCGATGCGGCGTTGGCCGTTTTCGCGGAAGATCCCGCATTTGCTGGCCAGCATGAAGCGGCTGCGATGCGGGGCCAGCACCCGGCCCAGGAGTTCCTCATTGTGGCCGAAGCCGTAGAGCGCCGCCGTGTCGAACAGCGTCACCCCCCGGTCCAGCGCACCCAGCAGCAGAGCCCCGGCGTCGGCCGGGGCGGCCGCCGGGCCGTAGCCGTGGCTCAGGCTCATGCAGCCCAGGCCGATGGGAAAGACCTGGAAACCGGCCAGCGCGCGTGTCGTCGTCTTCGTCGTCATAGTGATCCGATTATCCCCATAAACGGGACGGCCCGGTAAGACCGGGCGCGTCACTAGCAGCTATGCCGGATTGCTATGGAACCCAGATACCACACAAGCGGTGCTACATCTTCCCGGGATCCTTGACGGCCTCGACCGTGGCGAATTCCACGTTCTGCAGCACGCCGTCGACCTTCTCGACCTTGCGGATGTAGACGTTCTGGACGATGTCGCGGGTCTGCGGATCGATTTCCACCGGACCGCGCGGGCTGGTCCATTTCAGGCCCTTGACCGCCGCCATGAAAGCGTCGCCGCCGGCATCGCCCCGGGTCTTTTCCAGCGCGTCCCGGATCAGGCGCATGCCGTCGTAGGCCGCCACGGCCACCATATTGGGCCGCGTGCCGGGATAGGCCCGGGCATAGGCCTCGACGAAGGCCTTGTTCTCCGGCGAATCGTGCGCCTGGGAATAGTGGAACGAGGTGATCATGCCCAGGGCGTTGTCGCCCATGGCCGCGAGCACGTCCTCGGTGACCACGTCGCCGGTGGCCAGCAGCCGGATGCCGGCGTCGGCCAGGGCGCGCTCCTTGTAGCTCTTGGCGAAGGCCACGCCCTGTTCGCCGTTGGGCACGAACAGGAAGATCGCGTCCGGCCTGGCGTCCTTGATCTTCTGCAGGAACGGCGCGAAGTCCGGACTGGTGAGCGGCGTGTGGACTTCGCCCACCACCTCGCCGCCCGCGGCGGTGAAGGTCTTCTTGAACTGGGCCGCCGCGTCATGGCCCGGACCATAGTCGGCCACGGCGACGTACACCTTGTGGATGCCGTTGGCCGCCGCCCAGCTCGCCATCGGCGCGGCCACTTGCGGCAGGGTCATGGACGTGCGCACGATGTAGGGCGACTTCTCGGTGATCGAGGACGTCGCGGCGTTCAGCACGACCATCGGCACCTTGGCCTCGGTCGCCAGGGGCGCGACGGAAAACGCGCCCGGCGTCAGGCCGAAACCGGCCAGCACCTCGACCTTGTCCTGGATCAGCAGGGTCTGCGCCTGGCGCTTGCTGATCGACGGCGACACGCCGGTGTCGTCTTTTTCGATCAGCACGATCCGGCGGCCCGCCACCGTGTCGCCGTGCTCCTTCAGATAGAGCTTCGCACCGTTCACCATCTGCTGCCCGGTCGAGGCGAACGGCCCCGACAGCGGCAGGATCATGCCGACCTTCAGGTCCTGGGCCTGGGCGGCGCCCGCCCCTCCGGCCACGAAGGCGCAGGCGGCCAGCAGTTTACCGATCGTATGCTTCACGGTTGTCTCCTTGTCTTGTCATCGTGAAATGCGTGAAATGAAGGCGCCGGCTACAGATCCAGCACCAGCATGGGGGTCCGGGCGCGCGAGCAGCACGGCGTGAACTGATCGTTGGCCGCGTGTTCGTCGTCCGTGAGATAGCTGTCGCGGTGGTCCGGAACGCCTTCGCACACGCCCGTCAGGCAGGTGCCGCAGATGCCTTCCTCGCAGGACACCGGGATGAACACGCCCTGCCGGTCCAGCGCCGCGGTGACGGTCTCGTCGGCCGGAATGTCGAAGACCTCGCCGGTGCTGGCCAGCTTGACCTGGAAGGCCACGTCCCCCTCGACCGGCGCCGAGGGATGCTCGTCCTCGCCGAGGGCGAAGCGCTCGAAGTGGATGCGCGCCTCGTCCACGCCGGCCGCGCGCGCCTGGCCGAGGATGAAATCGATGTAGCCCGACGGCCCGCAGACGTAGACGTGGGTCCGCGCGTCGGCCGCCGCCAGGACGGCCCGCGCGTCCAGGGCGGTATCCGGCTCGTCGTCGAAATGCGCCTGGGCATGCCCCGCCAGGGCCGGCCCCAGGATCTCGTCCAGGAAGGCGGCGCGGGTGCGGGAACGGCAACTGTAATGCAGGTCGAAGGCGGCGCCCGTCGCCCGCAGGCGGCGCGCCATGCACAGCAGCGGCGTGATCCCGATCCCGCCGGCGAACAACAGGCTGCGTTCGGCCGGCACCAGCGGGAAACGGTTGCGCGGCGCGCTGATGCGCAGCAGGTCCCCGACCTGCACGAGATCGTGCACGGCCGCCGACCCGCCCCGCGATTGTGGCTCGCGCAGCACGCCGATCAGGAAGCGGGACCGCTCCAGGCAGTCGTTGAGCAGGGAGTACTGGCGGATGAAGCCGCCCGGCAGGTGCACGTCGATGTGCGCGCCGGGCGAGAATTCCGGCAGCGGTCCGCCGTCGGGGTCCACCAGTTCGAGACTCACGACGTCCTGGGCCGCCTGATGCTTGCCGGCGACCCGCACGGACAGGGATACGGTGATCATGTCTTTCTCTTTCCAATCGGCCCGGCGGGCATGCCGGGCCTTCCATAAAGCCTTCAGGCGGCCGCGGCCTCGGCCTGGATCAGGTCGTCCAGGACGCGCCGCGCCCGCACGCCGCCGGCGTCGATGTTCAGGGCCAGCAGCCGGCGGCCGGGGAAATTGCGCTGGTTGCGCTGCTGCGCCTCCAGCACGGCCAGATCCTGGCTGAAGATCCTGCCCTGCCCCTCGCGGATCGCATCGGTCAGGGCGGCGTCGCCGGGCTGGAAGTGACGGGCCATGCCCCAGAAATACCAGTGCGAGGACTCGGTCTCGGGCGTCATGAAGTCCACGACGACCGCCGAGACCTTGTCGCGGGGATCGGCCTCGAAGCCGCCCTTGCCCGCCAGCGCCACGCCCACGTCGATCAGCACGTGGCCCGGGGCGGTGAACCGCGACATCTGCCAGCGGTCGACCGGCGCCTGGTCGTCCAGGCCGTGGGCCCGCATGGCCGCCTGCCAGAAGGGCGGCGCGACGATGCCGTGCATGACGCGGCTGGTGACGATCTGGCCGCCTTCGATCCGGGTCTGGACCGGCGCCTCGTCGATCTCGCCCTGGCCGATGCTGTCGGCGTGCACGTAGGCCTCGTGGGTCAGGTCCATCAGGTTGTCGATCATCAGCCGGTAGTCGCAGCCGATATGATAAAGCCCCCCGCCGTACGCCCATTCGGGATGGCCGGCCCAGAACAGGTCGGGAATGGCCGCCTCGTCGGCGCGTTCGGGATCGCCCGGCCAGATCCAGACGAAGCCGTGCCGTTCGACCACCGGGTAGCTGCGGATACAGGGGAACCCGCCCACCCGCTGCTTGGGCATGGAGACGGCCTTGCCGTCGCAGCCCATGACCAGGCCATGGTAGCCACACATCAGGTTGCCGTCCACGACCGCGCCCAGCGACAGCGCCGCGCCCCGATGGGGACAGAAATCCTCGAGCGCCGCGACCCGGCCCTCCGCGCCCCGGTAGAGCGCGACGGGCTGGCCGCAGATCGTGCGGCCCAGGGGTTTGTCCGCGATTTCGTCGGGCGTGCAGGCCACGTACCAGGCATTCTTGAGAAACATCGTCGGTCTCCTGGAGGGACCGCCCGCGGTGGCGCGGCCCGGTCGTCCATCATTCGGATTAATATTCAGTACACTGAACATTCAGGTATATCCTATTTTCTCGAGCGACGATGCCATATCGGTGCTTACCCTTAGACCCTGTCGGAAACAGGGTCTTCCGCGGGGCTCCCGGCGGGCCCGGGCCGCGCCGTCGTCAGCGGCGCCCGGCTCTGGTGGTTGTTCACGTCCACCAGTTTCTGCAGCAGCGCCATGAACCGGGCCTCTTCCCGGGGCGAGAACTTTTCGAAGATGCGCCGGTGCAGCCGGCCGATGGCGTCGTTGAGCGACAGCAGCAGGTCCCGCCCCTGATCGGTCAGCGTCAGGATCCGCTGGCGGCGGTTCGCCGGGTCCACACGCCGGGACAGCAGGCCCTTTTCCTCCAGGCGCGTCGCCACGCTGGCCGCCGTGGACGTGTCGATGGCCGCCAGCCCCGCCACGGAGACCTGGTCGACCCCGGGATTGTCCAGCAGCACGCACAGCACGGCGTACTGCATGGGCGTGACCAGGCTGCCGATCTCGTCGTGAAAGATCGAGGCGGAAATCTGCTGCGCGCGGCGCAGCAGGTGGCCGGGCTGGGTATAAAGGGGTTCTCGCAGGATCGGATCGGGCATGCGGGCATCTCGCCGGAGGCCGCCGGGCGCGCGGCAGGAACGGGACACGGACGGGCGCCGCCCCCGCGCCCTCGTGCGATTATTTCCATGATCCCGATTATCGTCCAGACCGTGCCCGGCGCGCGAGCCGCCCGGCGCGGGCCGGACAGGCTTTCATCCCCCCGCTTCCAGGAGACTCCATGAACCACGACCACCCCACCTTCGTCCTGCTGCACGGCCTGCTGTGCGACGCGGACACCTGGACCGATTTCATCGGTCCGCTCTCGCGCCTGGGCCACGTCCTGGCCGCGAACCTGAGCGGCATCGATTCCCTGCCCGGCGCGGCGCGCGACGTCCTGGCGCGCGCGACGGGGCCGCTGATCGTCGTGGGGCATTCGATGGGCGGACGCGTCGCCCTGGAAATGGCGCGCCAGGCGCCGGCGCGCTGCCGCGCCCTGGTCCTGATGAACACGGGCTACCGGGGCCTGGGCGAAGGCGAGGCCGAAAGACGCATGGCCCTGGTGCGCGCCGCCCGGGCCGGCGGCATCCAGGCCATCGCCGGGGGCTGGCTGGACGGCATGATCGCGCCCCGGACCCGGGACGACGCCGCCCTGATGGCCCGGATGCGCGCCATGGTCCTGCGCTCGACGCCGGATTCCTTCGCCGGCCAGATCCAGGCCCTGATCGGCCGGCCCGACGCGACGGAACTGCTGGGCCGGATCGCCTGCCCCGTGCTGTTCATGAGCGGCACCGAGGACCGCTGGAGCCCGCTCGACCGCCATGCGGACATGGCGGCCAGGGTGCCGGACGCGGACCTGGAGGCCATCGAAGGCGCCGGCCACATGGCGCCGTTCGAGGCGCCCGCCGCCAGCCTGTCCGCGATCACGGACTGGCTGGCGCGGCGGGGGCTGGCGGCCTGACCCGACCGCACCGGGTTCGCGCTTACGCCGGTTCCAGCACCAGCAGGCCAGTCGCCGTATTGGAGATCGGCACGTGGTAGTGCGCGTGGTGCCGCTTGACCGGCGTGTCGTCCAGGGCGCCGCGCGCCGCCACCCACATCAGCAGTTCGATGCCCTGGGTGCCGGTGAGTTCGACCAGTTCGTCGTTGGAGTACTGGGTGATCCAGGTCGGATCGTCCACCATGCTGTCCATGAACTGCAGGTCGAAGGGCTTGTTGATGAAGCCCGCGCGTTCGCCGTCGAGCTGGTGCGACAGGCCGCCGCTGGCGATGACGAGCACGCGCCGGTCATCGTCCCAGGACTCGATGGCGCGGCGCAGCGACTGTCCCAGGCGGTAGCAGCGCGCCGCCGAGGGATACGGCGCCAGGACGGTGTTGATGCACACCGGCACGATTTCCACCGGCCATTCGCCGGCTTCCTTGCCTTCCGGCCAGAGCAGCGCCAGGGGCAGCGACACCGAATGGTCGATCAGGGCTTCCTGGCAGGTGGTGATGTCGAACTCGTCCTCGACCAGGGTCTCGACGATGTGCCAGGACAGGTCCACGCAGCCGCGCGCGGCCGCCAGCGGCGGGATGCCCCAGCCCTCGTCGGCGTTCCTGTAGACATCGGCGGCGCCCACCGCGAAGGTCGGCATCTTGTCGAGGAAGAAGTTCAGGCCATGGTCGTTGTGCAGGATGACCACCACGTCCGGGCGCTCGCGCCCCAGCCATTCGCGCGCCTTGCCGTAGGCGTCGAAGAAGGGCTTCCAGTACGGATCCTGCTGTTTCTGGCGGGCCAGGGCCCCGCCGATGGCCGGCACGTGGGACGTGCTGATGCTGCCGATGATGTGCGCCATGATCAAGCTCCCGCCGCGATGAGTTTGGCCTGGAAGGCCTCTTTGGTGACGCCGGTCTGCTGGGCGCCGATGTCCTGCATGTCCAGGCCGAAGATCCCGGCCAGCTTGGCCAGGTAGTAGGGGTGTCCCCCGGCCGCGATCATGCGCAGGACCTGGCGGCTGCGGACGGCTTCCTTCTGCGCTTCCGTCAGGTGGTAGCGCGTCATGTAGGCTTCCTCGTCGCGCTGGAAGGCCTCGCGGCATTCGGCCGCGTTGAAGCTGAAGCACATGCGGTTCAGGGCGTAGCCGATGCGGGCCAGGTCGCCGTCGAAGATCACGGTGCCGGGGATTTCCCGCCGGCGCTTGCGTGTGGCTGCTGTCATGAGATGTCTCCTTGGGATCGATGCCGCCGCGCCGGTGTCGCGGCGGGTACGGACAGGCTCATGATGAGCCCGGACGGGCCGCCGGAGAATGGACTTTTGTTTTTTAAAAATGTACATTTCGCGGATACCGGCCCATACCCTCGGGAGGACCCCATGGAGTCCCTGACCCCCGCGCCCCCGGCCCGCGACCATACCGCCATTCCCATCTACAAGCTGTACGGCTACGGCAATGTCTGGACCGCTTCGGACCCGCTCTACTGCGAAACCATCGCAGCCCAGGAAAAATTGCACAATTGGCATGTGTCGGCCCACAAGCACACGGACCTGTTCCAGGTGCTGTTCCTGGAATCGGGCGAGGTCACGGTGGTGCTGGACGGACGGGCGAGCACGCTGGGGCCGGGCCGGCTGGTCCTGGTGCCGCAGCGGGTGGTCCACGAGTTCATCTTCCGCCCCGGCTCGGGCGGCTACATCCTGACGCTGACCTACGCGCTGCTGCACGGGCTGTGCGCGCGCTTCGGACTGGCGCTGAGCGCCGCCACCGATCCCGCCGTGCTGGCGCTGGACGCGGACGAGGCCGGCCGGCACGCGGCCCTGAGCTTCCACGCGCTGGACCGCGAATACCGCGGCCTGCACAGCCCGCAGCGCGGTCCGCTGCTGGAATCGCTGCTGTCGGGCATCCTGGTCTGGATCCACCGCCAGGGTTATCCGGCCGGCACGGCCGCCACGGGGACGGATCCCGGCAGCCAGCACCTGGCGCGCTACGCCCGGATGATCGAAGAACACCACGCCCGCCAGCACCGGGTGGCCTGGTATGCGCAGCGCATCGGCGTGACGCCCGCCCACCTGAACGCCATCGTCCAGGCCCTGGCGGGCAAGTCGGCGCTGGAGCTGATCCACGAACGGCTGCTGCTGGAGGCCCGCCGCGAACTGATCTACACGCCGCGCACCGTCGGCGCGATCTCCGATTCGCTGGGGTTCGCGGATCCGGGCTATTTCACGCGATTCTTCAAGCGGCTGACGGGCGTATCGCCCAAGGACTTCCGCCGCCGGGCGCTGGCGCCCGGCGCGGATCGTCCGGCGGATCAGACCACCGGCTCGTAGGGCAGGCCGACGTAGTTTTCCGCGATCGTGGTCAGGCCGGCGCGGGTGCTGGTGTAGTAGTCCTGCTCGGCCTTCTGGATGCGCCGGCTGAAGGCGTCGTCGTCGAAGGTGTGCAGCAGCATGCTCATCCACCAGGAAAAGCGCTCGGCCTTCCAGACGCGGCGCAGGGCGATTTCCGAATAGCGGTCCAGCAGGTCCGGGCGTCCGTCCAGGCAGGCCCCGCGCAGCGCGTGGTAGAGCGTGTACACGTCGCTGGAGGCCAGGTTCAGGCCCTTGGCGCCGGTGGGCGGCACGATGTGCGCGGCGTCGCCCACCAGGAACAGGTTACCGAACTTCATGGGCTCGGCCACGAAGCTGCGCAGCGGCGCGATGCTTTTTTCGATGGAGGGCCCGGTCACCAGCTTGGCCGCGACGTCTTCGGGCAGGCGGGCCGACAGTTCCGTCCAGAAGCGGTCGTCGGACCATTCCTCGACGTGCTCCGCCAGGCTGCACTGGATGTAGTAGCGGCTGCGGGTGTGCGAACGCATGCTGCACAGCGCGAACCCGCGCGGATTGTGGACGTAGATCAGTTCGTCCTCGACGGGCGGCGTGTCGGACATCAGGCCCAGCCAGCCGAAGGGGTACACGCGCTCGAATTCCTTGATCTTGTCCTTGGGCGCCGACTTGCGCGACACGCCGTGGAAGCCGTCGCAGCCGGCGATGTAGTCGCAGTCCAGCGTCTTTTTCTGGCCCTGGTGGGTGAAGGTGACGCGCGGCTTGCCGTCCAGGAAATCGTGCAGCTGCACGTCCTCGGCCTCGTAGTAGATGGGCGCACCGCTCGCCTTGCGGGCATCCATCAGGTCGCGCGTGACCTCCGTCTGCCCATAGACCAGCACCGACTGTCCGGTCAGCCCCTTCAGGTCGACGTGCTGGCGCCGCCCCTGGAAGGCCAGGGTGATGCCGTCGTGCACCAGGCCTTCGCGATCCATGCGCTCGGACACGCCGGCCTCGCGCATCAGGTCGACGAAGCCGTATTCCAGCACGCCGGCGCGGATGCGGCCCAGCACGTATTCGGGCGTGTGGCGTTCCAGGATCACATTGTCGATGCCGCAGCGATGCAGCAGCTGGCCCAGCAGCAGCCCCGAAGGGCCCGCGCCGATGATGGCGACTCGCGTCTTGATGTTCATGTTCTCTCCTCTGTTCTCGATGGATGCGCCCCCTGGCAGCCAGGCAGGCATGAAAGCGGCGGCCCGGGTCGGTTCCCGCGCTTTCCCGGGTTCCAGGCACGAAACAGATGGTGCGCCATCCAGACCTCTTTTTGAATGGATTTTTGAGGATTAAACTTGCCAATATGAAATATTTCGACCACGCACCGATCTTCAAGCTCTACGGCGGGCAAGAGGAATGGTCCCGGGCGGAGCGGGTGCACTGCGAGACCATCGCCTCGCGCAGCCGATTGCACAATTGGCATATCCGCCCGCACCGCCACTCGGGCCTCTACCAGATTCTCCACCTGCACCGGGGGCGGGCCATCGTCTGCCTGGACGAGGCGCGCCATCCCGTCGCCGGCCCGGCGATCGTCGAGGTGCCGCAAGCCTTCGTGCACGGCTTCGAGTTCGACGAGGACTGCGCCGGCCACGTCGTGACGATCGCCTATCCCCTGCTCGCGCGGCTGGTCCAGCTGCTGGGGCCGCGGGCCGCCCCACCCGCGCAGCCGGTCATCCACGCGCTCGGGCGCGGCGGCGGCACGGGCCTGCGCGACGCCTTCGCGCACCTGAACGCCCAGTACCTGTCCCAGGAAGATTTCCGCGACGCCCGGATCGAGGCCTGGCTGACGCTGATCTACGCGCGGCTGCGCAGCCGCCGCCCGGGCGCGGAGCCCGACGGTCCGCCCCGCGCCCGGGGCCTGGAGCACCACACCCGTTTCGGCGAACTGCTGGAGGCCTCGTACGCCGCGCACCACGACGTGGCCTGGTACGCGGACCGGATGGGCATGACCGCCGCCCACCTGAACGTGATCACCCGCGCCCACGCCGGCAAGTCCCCGCTGCAGCTGATCCACGAACGGCTGGCGCTGGAAGCCGGGCGCAGCCTGGTCTACACGTCCATGACCATCGGCGAGATCTCGGATGCCCTGGGATTCTCCGAGCCCGCGCATTTCACGCGGTTCTTCCGCAAGGCGGCCGGTGAATCGCCGCGCGCGTTCCGCCAGCGCGCCTGGGATCAGGGCTCGGGTTCGGCCTCGATCGCGGCGGACGCCTCGCGGGCATCGCCGCGCGCGTAGGCCTGCCGGTCGATCCCGTAGCGGCGCAGCTTGTCGTAGAGCGTCTTGCGCGGCAGCCCCAGCGTCTCGAGCGTGCCCCGGATCTCGCCCCCATGCGCGGCCAGGGCCTCGCGGATCAGTTCGGCCTCGTAGCGCTCGACGCGCTCGGGCAGGCTGCCGGCGTCCGGCGCCGGCCCGGCCGTGCCCGCCGTCGGCGCCTGCTGCACGCCCAGCACGCAGCGGTCCGCGAAATGCGCCAGTTCGCGCACGTTGCCGGGCCAGTCGTGGCTCATCAGGTGGCGCCACAGCGCGGGGTCCGCCGGCGGCACCTCGCAGCCGAAGCGGCGGGCGGCCAGGCCCGCGAAATGGGCGAACAGCACCGGAACATCCTCGCGGCGCTCGCGCAGCGGCGGAATGTGCACCGTCACGACATTGAGGCGATAGTACAGGTCCTCGCGGAACCGCGCGCGCATGGCCGGGTCGCCCAGGTCGGCCTTGGTGGCGGCGATCACCCGCAGGTCCACGGCCCGCTGCTCGTTGGTGCCCAGCGGCGCGACCTGGCGGGTTTCCAGCACCCGCAGCAGCCGCACCTGCATCGCCGGCGACATGCTCTCGATCTCGTCGAGGAACAGGGTGCCGCCGTCGGCATGCTCGATGCGGCCCACTCGGCGCTTCTGCGCGCCGGTGAAGGCGCCCGCCTCGTGGCCGAACAGCTCGCTCTCGATGACGGATTCGGGCAGCGCGCCGCAGTTGATGGCGACGAAGGGCGCGTCCCGCCGCCGGCTGAGCCGGTGCAGGACCTGGGCCACGACCTCCTTGCCGCTGCCGGTCTCGCCGCGCACCAGCACGTCCACGTCGGCGTCGGCCACGTGCCGCAGCAGTTCGCGGATCCGCGCGATAGCGGGCGCGTTGCCGATCAGCAGCGACTCGGCGGCGTCGGCGCCGCCCGAGGCCTGCGCCCGCAACCGGCGGTTTTCCAGCACCAGCCGCCGCTGCGCGGTGCCGTGGCGGATGGCGGCCAGCAGCCGCTCGGGCGCATAGGGCTTGGACAGGAAATCGTAGGCGCCCTCGCGCATGGCGCCCACCGCCATTTCGATGTCTCCGTGACCGGTGATGAGGATCACGGGAATCTCGGGGTCCAGGCGCCGCACGTGGCGAAACAGCGTCAGGCCGTCCATGTCGGCCATGCGCACGTCCGTGACCAGCACGCCGGAGAAGGCGTCCGTCAGGATGTCCAGCGCCTCGTGCGCGCTCGCGCAGGCCCGCACGGACACGCCCTGGAGATCGAGCGCCTGCGCGTTGGCGTCGCGCACGTCCTCGTCGTCGTCCACGAACAGCACTTCCATGGGACTCATTCCGTATCCTCCATCGGTCCGGCCAGCACGACCTCGAACGCCGCGCCCTCCGGGACGTCCAGGGCCTCGAGCGTCCCGCCGAACTCGGCCAGGATGTCGCGCGAGATCACCAGGCCCAGCCCCACGCCCTGCGCCCGGGTGGTGAAGAAGGGGGTGAACAGGCGCTCGCGCGCGGCCGGATCGATGCCCGGCCCGTTGTCCTCGATCCGCACCCGGACCCGCCCGCCGCCGCGCTCGACGCTCAGGCGGATGCGGGGCCGCGCGGTGTCCGCCAGGGCCTCCAGCGCGTTGTGCAGCAGGTTGACGAAGACCTGCTCCAGGCGCATGGCGTCCGCCCGCACCCGGGGCGACGGCCGCCCGGCGCGCCCGTCCTCCAGGCGCACGCCCTGCCGGCCCAGGCGCGGTCCGGCCAGCATCAGCGCGCCGTCCAGGGCCGCGTCCAGTTCGACGGATTCGACGCACGCCGCCCGCTTGCGCGAGAAGGCCCGCAGTTCCTGCGTGATGCCGCCGATCCGCTCGGTCAGGCGGGCGATCGTCGACAGGTTCTCGCGCGCGCGGTCGGCCTGGCCGCGCCGCAGGAATTCGCCGGCGTTGTCGGCGTAGGTCCGGATCGCCCCGACGGGCTGATTGATCTCGTGCGCCACGCCCGCGGCGACCTGCCCCAGCAGCGACAGCTTGTTCGCCTGGACCAGTTCGTCCTGCATCTCGTGCAGGCGTGCCTCGGTCCGGCGGCGTTCGTCCATCTCGGCGCGCAGCCGCTCGTTGGCGAGCCGCAGCTCGCCGGTGCGCGCGCGGACCTCGGCCTCGAGCGCGTCCCGAGCGGCCCGCAGCGCCCGGGCCCGCCGCCGCCGCTGCGCGGCCCACCACCCCGCCATGCCCACGGCGGACAGGGCCAGCAGGGTCAGCGCCTGGGCCGCCAGCGCGGCGCGGGCCAGGTCGGCCGACACGGGCTTGAGCAGGTGCAGGCGCCAGCCGTCCATGCGCGCCACCGGCAGCTCGACGTGCAGGACGCGCGCGCCCTTGTCCAGGCCGGCCGCCGCGCGCGTCAGGCGCAGCAGGGGCGCCGGGGCCAGGCCCTCGTCCACCAGGGAAGGCTCGAGGGGCAGCGGATCCAGGGGCGCCGCGCCGAACTGGAGGCTGGCCCGGACCTGGACGGCCTCGACCGGCGACATCGGCCGCGCCACCCGGTAATGCCAGTCCTCCGGATAGCCCAGCAGCACCACCTGGCGGCCGTCGGTGACGAACTGCGGCATGCCGCTGCGGGCCCAGGCGGACTCCAGGTCCCGGAAGCCGATCTTGAGCACGACCACGCCCAGCGGCCCCCGCGCCCCGTCGATCCGGCGCGACAGGTACAGGCCCGCCTCGTGGCTCACCACCCCGAGGGCGAAATGGGCGGCGTCCCGGGCGCTCATGGCGTCCCTGAAATACGGCCGGAAACGGTAGTCGTGGCCCACGAAGGAATCCGGCTCGCGCCAGTTGCTGGACGACACCGTCCAGCCGGACGCGTCCAGCACGTAGAGGACGGAAGGCCCCAGTTCCCGGCCCAGCGCCTCCAGCCGGCGGCTCAGGCCATCCAGCGCGTGCGGCGTGGGGGATTCCAGCACGGCCTCCAGGGCCGTGTCCTGCGCCAGCACGCGCGGAATGGCGCGGAACTTGTCGAGCTTGTGGCCCAGCGCGGTCAGGCTCAGCTGCGCCGACACGCGGGCCTGCGCCTCCAGGTCCCGCAGCGCGCGGTCCCGCGCCCAGGCGCCGGCCCCCCAGAGCGCGCCCGCCAACAGGGCGATGCCCGCGATCGCCAGCAGCCAGCGCGCCGCCCAGGCGGACGGACGGCGCGGTTCGGCGGATGAAGGGAGAAGGTCCATGTTCGGCGTGGCGGAATTTCGGACATTCTACTGTACAAGTGTGCGGAATTCCGCCAATTCGTCTTCCGGCGGCAGTCGCCCGACCAGTGCCCGGCGTCCCGAAAGAAAGAAAAACCACATATGAATCAAATGGGTGCATGGCGCAAGCCAGGGTCTGGAGAAAACTGGCACGGGGATTGCTTTGTTCTTCCCGGACGGGCCTGGCGACAGGCGCCGCCTCCCTTGAAAAAAATGCCGGCGCCAACGAGACGGACTCGTCCCGCCCGGCCCTGTCTGGAGACACAGACCATGCTCGACATCCCGACCCACGCCGCCCCCGCGCGCAAACTCCCGTTCTACCGGATCCTCTACGTCCAGGTCCTCTTCGCGATCGCGGTCGGCATCCTGCTCGGCCACTACGCGCCCGAACTGGGCGAGGCCATGAAACCCCTGGGCGACGGCTTCATCAAGCTCGTCAAGATGATCATCGCCCCGGTGATCTTCCTGACCGTGGCGACCGGCATCGCCGCCATGAGCGACCTGAAGAAGGTCGGCCGCGTCACGGGCAAGGCCATGCTGTACTTCCTGACCTTCTCGACGCTGGCCCTGGTCATCGGCATGATCGTCAGCCACGTCGTGCAGCCCGGCGCCGGCATGCACATCGACCCGGCGACCCTGGACCAGGGCGCCGTCGCCACCTACGTGACCAAGGCGCACGCCTCCACCATCAGCGGCTTCCTGATGAACATCATCCCGGCCACGATGTTCAGCCCCTTCGTCGGCGGCGACATCCTCCAGGTCCTGTTCATCGCCGTGCTGTTCGGCATCGCCCTGGCCATCATCGGCGAACGCGCCAAGCCGGTGCTGGACCTGCTGACCGCCCTGGCCGGCCCGGTCTTCAAGATCGTGGAAATCCTGATGAAGGCCGCGCCGATCGGTGCCTTCGGCGCCATGGCCTTCACCATCGGCAAGTACGGCATCGGCTCGGTGCTGAACCTGGCGATGCTGGTGGGCACGTTCTACGCGACGGCCGTGCTGTTCGTGCTGGTCGTCCTGGGCGCGGTGGCCCGCTACAACGGGTTCTCGATCCTCAAGCTGGTGCGCTACATCCGCGAGGAATTGCTGCTGGTGCTGGGCACCAGTTCCTCGGAAGCCGCCCTGCCCACCCTGATGCGGAAGATGGAAGGCGCCGGCTGCTCGAAGTCGGTCGTGGGCCTGGTGATTCCCACGGGCTATTCCTTCAACCTGGACGGCACCAACATCTACATGACCATGGCGGCCCTGTTCATCGCCCAGGCCTGCGACATCCCCCTGAGCCTGGGCGACCAGATCCTGCTGTTGCTGGTCGCCATGCTCAGTTCCAAGGGCGCGGCCGGCGTCACCGGCGCCGGTTTCATCACGCTGGCGGCCACGCTGTCGGTCATCCCCTCGGTGCCGGTGGCCGGCATGGCCCTGATCCTGGGCGTGGACCGGTTCATGTCGGAATGCCGCGCCCTGACCAACCTGGTGGGCAACGCCACCGCCACCGTGGTGGTGGCCCGCTGGGAAGGCGAGCTGGACAAGCGCCGCCTGGACGAGGCCCTGTCCTCGGGCGAGGCGCCGCTGGATACGAACGCCCATGCCCGGCCGATCGGCCTCGCCGAGACCGGGAGCCAGGCCCAGGCCGCCTGAGCGCCGTCGCAGCCCCCGGGGATCGGATCCCCGGAGGCGGTGTCCCGGGCACGGCCCGGGACACGCGGTCATGCCGCCATGTCGAGCACGACGCGGCCGTCGATCCGGCCCTGCAGCATGCGGTCGAAGACCTCGTTGACGTTCTCCAGCGTGTCCGTGGAGACGGTGGCCGCGACCTTCCCAGCGCCGGCGAAATCCAGCGCTTCCTGCAGATCCAGGCGGGTCCCCACGATGGAGCCGCGCACCGTGATGCCGTTGAGCACCATGTCGAAGATCGGCAGGGGGAAGTCGCCCGGCGGCAGGCCGTTCAGGGCGATCGTGCCGCCTCGCCGCGTCATGCCCAGCGCCTGCTCGAAGGCCTTGGGGGACACGGCGGTGACCAGCACGCCGTGGGCGCCGCCGATCTCGCGCCGCAGATACGCGGCGGGGTCGGTTTCCCTGGCGTTCACGGTGACCTCGGCGCCCAGCCGGCGCGCCAGCGCGAGCTTGCCGTCGTCGATGTCCACCGCCGCGACGTTCAGGCCCATCGCCCGGGCGTACTGGACCGCCATGTGGCCCAGCCCGCCGATCCCGGAGATCACCACCCAGTCGCCCGGCTTGGTGTCGGTGACCTTCAGGCCCTTGTAGACGGTGACGCCCGCGCACAGGACCGGCGCGATCTCGACGAAGCCGACCTCATCGGGCAGGCGGCCGACGTAGTCGGCCTCGGCCACGGTGTAGCGGGCGAAGCCGCCATTGACCGAGTAGCCGGTGTTCCGCTGGCTTTCGCACAGGGTCTCCCAGCCGCCCAGGCAGTGCGCGCAATGCCCGCAGGCCGAATACAGCCAGGGAATCCCGACGCGGTCGCCTTCCTTGACGTGGCGCACGCCCGCTCCCAGGCCGACCACGTACCCCACGCCCTCGTGGCCCGGGATGAAGGGCGGCGTGGGCTTGACCGGCCAGTCGCCGTGCGCGGCGTGCAGGTCGGTATGGCAGACCCCGGACGCCTCGATCCGGACCAGGATCTGGCCGGGCCCGGGCCGGGGCACGGCCACTTCCTCGATGACCAGCGGCTTGCCGAATTCACGCACGACGGCGGCTTTCATGGTGGTTTCCATCGATCACACCTCCTTTTTTCAGATGAACGGCTCCCCCGGCGCTCCGGCGGAGCGCCGTGTTCCGGAACCTGGATGAAAAACGCCGGCCATCGGGCCGGCGTCATGCCCGGATCAGAAGAATCCGAGCGCGTCGGGGCTGTAGCTGACCAGCAGGCACTTCGTCTGCTGGTAGGCGTTCAGCGCCATCTTGTGGGTCTCGCGGCCGATGCCGGACTGCTTGTAGCCGCCGAAGGCCGCGTGCGCCGGGTACAGGTGGTAGCAGTTGGTCCAGACCCGGCCGGCCTGGATCTGGCGCCCGACGCGGTAGGCCTGCGAACCGTCGCGCGTCCACACCCCGGCCCCCAGGCCGTAGGTGGTGTCGTTGGCGATGGCGACGGCCTCGTCCTCGTCCTTGAAGGTCATGACCGAGGCCACCGGGCCGAAGATCTCCTCCTGGAAGACGCGCATGTCGTTCTCGCCGAACAGCAGCGTCGGCTTGACGTAGAAGCCCTCGTCCAGGCCCGCGCCGGGCGCGTTGCGCGCACCGCCCGTCAGGCAGCGGGCGCCCTCCTCGCGGCCGATGTCGATGTAGCCCAGGATCTTGTCCATCTGCGCCTTGGACACCTGGGCGCCCAGCATGGTGGACGCGTCCAGGGGATGGCCGGTCTTCATGGATTCGACCCGCTTGATGGCGCGTTCGATGAAGCGCTCGTAGATCGATTCCTGGATCAGGATGCGCGAGGGGCAGGTGCAGACCTCGCCCTGGTTCAGGGCGAACATGCTCAGCCCTTCCAGGGCCTTGTCGAAGAAGGCGTCGTCCTGGTCCATCACGTTGGCGAAGAAGATGTTGGGGCTCTTGCCGCCCAGTTCCACCGTGCTGGGGATCAGGCTGTCGGCGGCCGCGTGCAGGATGTGCCTGCCGGTGGGCGTCGAACCGGTGAAGGCGATCTTGGCGATGCGCTTGCTGGAGGCCAGCGCCGCGCCGGCTTCCTTGCCGAAGCCGTTGACGATGTTCAGCACGCCCGGCGGCAGCAGGTCGCCGACCAGTTCCATCAGCACCAGGATCGAGGCCGGCGTCTGCTCGGCGGGCTTGAGCACCACGCAGTTGCCCGCCGCCAGGGCCGGACCGAGCTTCCAGGCGGCCATCAGCAAGGGGAAGTTCCAGGGGATGATCTGGCCCACGACGCCCATGGGCTCGTGGAAATGGTAGGCCACCGTGGTCTTGTCGATTTCGGAGATCCCGCCTTCCTGGGCGCGGATGCAGCCGGCGAAATAGCGCAGGTGGTCGACGGCCAGCGGCAGGTCCGCCGCCATGGTCTCGCGCAGCGGCTTGCCGTTGTCGATGGTCTCGGCCACCGCCAGCAGGCGCAGGTTCTGTTCCATGCGGTCGGCGATGCGCAGCAGGACGCCGGCGCGTTCCGCCACCGACGTTTCGCCCCAGGCCTTGCGCGCCGCGTGGGCGGCGTCCAGCGCGGCCTCGACGTCGGCGGCGTCCGAACGCGGGACCTCGCAGAACACCTGTCCGGTGATCGGCGACAGGTTGTCGAAGTACCGCCCCGCGGCCGGCGCCACCCAGCGCCCGCCGATGTAGTTCTCGTAGTGTTTCTTGTAGGGAAAGCCGATATCGATGCCAAAGTGCTTCAGGTCGGTCATGTCCATGTCTGTCTCCTCGGTCGGTGGGCCGGATCCCGCGCGGGCGGAACCCGGGCGCGCCGCCGCGACGCGCGGCGGGGCTCTCCCTCATCCAAGCAAGGACCATGCCAGCCTGCGCCGAGTGCGCCGGGAACACCGGCGGCAGGGCCGCTGGAGCGCCGGGGAGAGGCCGTCCGGCCGGCCTCGAGCGATTCCCCGACCGGCGCTTTCAAAGACCGGTAGTCGGTGGCATACTGGACCCGAATCGCCTTTTAAAACATGGGCTTGTCGCATTTTGCGACAACTTCCGCCGCAAACGGCGACAGTCTTTGGCGCGGACCGCGACAGCGTCCGCGACATCCCCGGGAGGACTCCATGCAGACACCGCCCACGATCCACCTGGCGCCGGGCGCCCGCCCGCAGGCCGCGACGCGCATCCACCAGTCCTGGGCGCGCTGCGCCGACCTGGATCCCGCTCTGCTGGCCGACCCCAATCCCCTGCCCCGCGCCGACCTGGACCTGCGCCGCGAGGCCCACCGGCACCTGCTGCGCCTGGCCGAACCCAGCCTCGGCGCGCTGGGCGCGCTGGCGGACTCGGCGCACAGCGTCGTGCTGCTGGCCGACGCCAGCGGCCTGATCCTGCACGAACGCGGCAGCCACAGCTTCCAGGACAAGGCGCGCCGCGTGGCGCTGCAGCCCGGCGTCAGCTGGGCCGAACCCCTGCGCGGCACCAACGCCATCGGCACGGCCCTGCACGACGGCCGCGCCGTGCGCATCCACGGCGCGGAGCATTTCCTGGCCTGCAACAGCATCCTCAGCTGCCATGCCGCGCCCATCTTCTCGGCCACGGGCGAGATCCTCGGCATCCTGGACCTGTCCGGCCCGGCCGACGACATGCGCGACTACGTGCTGGCCCTGGTGCAGCGCATGGCGCGGGGCATCGCCGACCAGATCCTGGGCGAAAGCCCGCTGCGCAGGCTGGACTTCCGTCTCGGCCGGGGGCCGGAGGACGACGGCCACGCCCTCCTGCTGCTGGACGACGACGCCCGCATCGCCGGCGCCAACGAGGCCGCCCTCCAGGCGCTGGACGCGGACTGGGGCCGCCTCATCGGCACGCCCTGCGCGCAATGGATCGACGGACCGCTGCACGCCCGGGACACGCCGCTGCACCGCCACGACGGCCAGCCCCTGACCGGCCGGCTGATCGCGCCGCCGCGCGCCCCGGCGCGCCCCGTCTCCGGCCCGCCAGCGCCGAAACCCGCGCCCCGGGCCGACGCCCGCCCGGCGGCGCGTCCGCTGCCCGAGCCCGACGTCGTCAGCAGCCCCCTGCTGGATCAGGCCGTGCGCGCCCTGGACTCGGGCCTGGCCGTGCTGCTGTGCGGCGAGACCGGCACGGGCAAGGAGGTCCTGTCGCGCCACATCCATGCGCGCAGCGCCTGGCGCGGCGGCCCCTTCGTCGCCATCAATTGCGCGGCCCTGCCCGAACATCTGGTCGAGTCCGAGCTCTTCGGCTACGAACCCGGCGCCTTCACCGGCGCGCGGCGCGAAGGCGCGCGCGGCCTGCTGCGGCAGGCGCAGGGCGGCGTGCTGTTCCTGGACGAGATCGGCGACATGCCGCTGGCGCTGCAGACCCGGCTGCTGCGGGTCCTGCAGGAACGCGAGGTCCAGCCCCTGGGATCCGACAAGCGCGTGCCACTGGAATTCGGCCTGGTCAGCGCCAGCCACCAGGACCTGAAGACGCTGGTGGCCCAGGGCCGGTTCCGCGCCGACCTGTACTACCGGCTGCAGGACATGCCGCTGCACCTGCCGCCGCTGCGCGAACGGCCCGACCTGGCGGCGTTCGTCGACGACGCCTACCGGGCGCTGGGGGGCCGCCTGGCCGGGGACGCGCTGGCCGCCCTGGCCCGCCACGACTGGCCAGGCAACTACCGCGAACTCTTCAGCGTGCTGCGCCGGCTGCGCTGCCAGCATCCCGGGCCCGCGCCGTTGGCGGCCAACGACCTGCCCGGGGACCTCGCGCCGCGGGATCACGCTCCGGCCCGGCCCCCCGGAAACGGCCCGATCGCTCCCGCCCTGGCGGCAACCGGAACGGAACCGGCGTACCCGGTGGACGCGGGATCGCTGCCGGGCCGCGGCTCCCGCGACGATCCCGGACCCGACGCGGGCCTGCGCGCGCTGGAGCGCCAGGCCATCGAACAGGCCCTGCGCGCCTGCCAGGGCAACGTCAGCCGCGCCGCGCGCCGCCTGGGCATCCACCGCAGCACGCTGTACCGCAAGCTGCGATAAGGCCCCCGGGCGGCGCGCCGGCGGCGGAACGCATCGGGGCCGCCCGAAGGCGGCCCCGATCATGCCGTACCGATGCGGCAGGCCCGGATCACTGTCCTTCGAGGAAGGACTTCAACTTGTCCGCGCGGCTGGGGTGGCGCAGCTTGCGCAGGGCCTTGGCCTCGATCTGGCGGATGCGTTCGCGGGTGACGTCGAACTGCTTGCCGACTTCCTCCAGCGTCTGGTCGGTGCTCATCTCGATGCCGAAACGCATGCGCAGGACCTTGGCCTCGCGCGGGGTGAGCGAATCCAGGACTTCCTTGACGACGTCGCGCATGGAGCCGTGCAGCGCCGAGTCCGACGGCGAGACGGTGCCGGTGTCCTCGATGAAGTCGCCCAGGTGGGAATCGTCGTCGTCGCCGATGGGGGTTTCCATCGAGATCGGTTCCTTGGCGATCTTCAGGATCTTGCGGACCTTGTCCTCCGGCATGTCCATCTTTTGCGCCAGCGTGGCGGGATCGGGTTCCGCGCCGGTTTCCTGCAGGATCTGGCGGTTGATCCGGTTCATCTTGTTGATCGTCTCGATCATGTGCACCGGAATGCGGATGGTGCGCGCCTGATCGGCGATCGAACGGGTGATGGCCTGGCGGATCCACCACGTGGCGTAGGTGGAGAACTTGTAGCCGCGCCGGTATTCGAACTTGTCCACGGCCTTCATCAGGCCGATGTTGCCTTCCTGGATCAGGTCCAGGAACTGCAGGCCGCGATTGGTGTATTTCTTGGCGATGGAAATCACCAGGCGCAGGTTGGCCTCGGTCATCTCGCGCTTGGCCTTGCGGGCCTTGGCTTCGCCGGTGGCCATGCGCTTGTTGACGTCCTTCAGGTCCTTCAGGGGCAGCACCACGTTGCGCTGCAGCTCGATCAGCTTCTGCTGGACTTCCTGGATCGCCGGGGCGTGGCGCGCCAGGGTCTCGGAATAGTCGTGGCCGGCGGCGACTTCCTCGTCCACCCAGCCGAGATTGGTCTCGTTGCCGGGGAAGGCCTTGATGAAGTGGTTGCGCGGCATGCCGGCGCGGGTCACGCAGATCGCCATGGCGGCGCGTTCCTGGGTGCGGACTTCCGCGACCTGGGCGCGCAGGGCATCGGCCAGGCGTTCGACCATTTTCGCGGTGAAGCGCACGCCCATCAGCTGGCCGTGGATGGCCTCGCGCGCCTGGACGTAGGCGGTGGAACGGTAGCCTTCGGATTCGAAGGCCACGCGCATCTTGTCGAACCAGGTCTCGACCTCGTCGAAGATCTTGAGGGCCTTGGTGCGCAGGTATTCCAGCTGCTTGCTGCTCATGCCGCCGGCCGGGCCGTCGTCCTCGTCCGAGGCCACGCCCGAACCGGCGTAGTCCTCGCCTTCCTCGTCGATCAGGCCGTCCACGACCTCGTCGATCTGGGCGGAGCCGTCGCGCACGCGGCGCACGTGTTCCAGGATCTCGTTGACCGTGGTCGGGCAGGCCGCGATGGCCATGACCATGTGCTTGAGGCCGTCCTCGATGCGCTTGGCGATCTCGATTTCGCCTTCGCGGGTGAGGAGTTCGACCGTGCCCATTTCGCGCATGTACATGCGCACCGGGTCGGTGGTGCGGCCGAAGTCCGAATCCACGGTGGTCAGGGCGGCCTCGGCCTCGTCCTCGACGTCGTCGTCGCTGGCGGCCGAGGGCACGTTGTCGCTCATCAGCAGGGTCTCGGCGTCCGGGGCCTGGTCGTAGACCGAGATCCCCATGTCGCTGAAGGTGCTGATGATGCCGTCGATGGCCTCGGCGTCGACCAGGTCGTCGGGCAGGTGGTCGTTGATTTCGCCGTAGGTCAGGTAGCCGCGGTCCTTGCCGAGCTTGATCAGGATCTTCAGGCGGTTGCGCCGGGCTTCCTGTTCCTCGGGCGTCATCTGGCTGCGCGACGGGCTGTCCTTTTCGCCCTTGGCGCGCTTGCCGCCGCGCTTGGGCAGCGGCTTGAGGTCGGGGATGACCTCGCCGTCCTCGACGTCGTCGTCCACGTAATCGCCGCCGTCGTTGCCGGCGTTCTTGGCCGGACGGCCGGGCTTGCGTCCCGAAGGCACGGCCTTGGCGGCGCGCGGCTTGTCCGCGGCGGCCTTCTTGGCGGCCACGGGCTTGTCAGCCGGCGCTTTCTCGGCGGCCGCCTTACGGGTGGTCTTCTTCGCCGCGGCGGCTTCCGGCACCGCAGCCACCCTGGCCGACTTCACCTCGGCTTCGGGCGCGACGCCCGCCGCCTTGGTTTTCTTGGCAGTCGTTTTTTTGGCGGCCGTGGAGGCCTTGCCAGTTCCTTGGGTCATGTGTGGGTTCCGTAGGGAGGCACCGCGGCTTGTACCACGATACGCGACAACTTATTGAAAACCATATAGTTTACTGCACTTGCGAGGAAGAATCACCCCGCGCTGGCCTTGAGCCGGGCCAGCCGGCGGCTGAGCTCCTGGTAGCGGCGGCGGTCTTCGGCCGTCGCCAGCCCGGATTCGATCAGCCGGTCGCACTGTTCCTGCACCGTCTGGCGCTCGATGAGCCGCAGGGCATCGTCCCATTCGGCCTGCGGATCGGGCAGGTCCTGGGCCATCAGTTCGGTGGACAGGTCCTGGATCGCCCGCGCGAGGTCCGATTCGGGATCGGCCGCCTGCAACAGCGCCCCCGCGTGCGCGGCGCCGCAGGTGCTGGCCAGGCCGATGAGCTGCCTCACCAGACCCAGATGGGGATGATGGGCCAGCAATTCAAGCTGCTGGTCCCCCAGCCCCGAAACCAGCGCGGGATGCGCCAGCAGCAGCCGCAGCAGCCGCCGCGCCATGGGCGTGACCTGGCGCGACCCGCCGTTCCGGCGCGGCGCGCGGCCGGGGCGGCGCGGCGCCGGCGGCGCGGCGTCCTGCCAGGGCGGCGGGAAATCCGGCTCCATGCCCGCGCCCGGGTATTCGCCGCCCGGCCACGGATCGCCTTCGGGCTCCGGCGCGTACCCGCCCTCCGGGCGGGAAAACCGCGCGGGAGCGCCCATGCCGGACCCCGCCGCGCCGCCCTGCCCCACCGGCCGGCCCGGTCCCGCCGCTTGTCCCGGGCCGCCAGGCGCCGGTCCCGTGGCGGCCAGCAACTGCGCCAGTTCATCCGGCGTCAGACGGACCCGCTGGGCGAATTCGCGCTCCAGCTGCAGGCGGAACCCGCCCTCGGGCATCTGCGCGAACAGCGGCCGGGCCTCGTGCACGCAGGCGGCCCGGCCCTCGGCCTCGTCCAGGTCGTGGCGCGAGGCCAGTTCGTCGAGCATGAAGCGCGACAGGGGCATGGCTTCGTCCAGGTAGGCGCGCAGGGCCTGGACGCCGTGGGCCCGCACGTAGGAATCCGGATCGTGGCCTTCCGGCAGGAACAGGAAGCGCATCGAGATGTCCTCGGCCACCCAGGGCAGGCAGGCCTGCAGGGCCCGCCAGGCGGCCTTGCGCCCGGCGCCGTCGCCGTCGAAGCTGAAAACGATGCGGTCGCTGGCGCGGCGCAGCTTGCGCAGGTGTTCCGGCGTGGTGGACGTGCCCAGCGTCGCCACGGCGTTGTTCAGGCCGTACTGGGCCAGGGCCACCACATCCATGTAGCCTTCGACCACCAGCACGCAGCCCTCGGCGCGGATGCCGGCGCGCGCCTCGTGCAGCCCGTAGAGCTCGTTGCCCTTGGAAAACAGGCTGGTCTCCGGGGAATTCAGGTACTTGGGCTCGCCCGGCTCGATCAGCCGGCCGCCGAAGCCGATCAGCTGGCCGCGCTGGTTGTGGATCGGGAACATGACCCGGCCGCGGAACCGGTCGTGGCGCCGGCCGTCCTCGGACTCGATCACCAGCCCCGATTCCAGCAGGGCGGGATCCTCGTAGTGCGCGAAGACCGCCGCCAGCCCGCGCCGGTCGCGGCCGGCCCAGCCCAGGCCGAAACGGGCGGCGATCTCGCCGCTCAGGCCCCGGCGCTTCAGGTATTCGATGGCTTCCGGCGCCTGTTTCAGGGCGGCGCGGTAATGCGCCTGGGCCTGGTCCAGGATGCGGTGCTGGCGCGAGCCTTCCTCGCGGCGCTCGCGGTCGGCGGCGCGCTGGCGGGGGCTGCGGGGTTCTTCCGGCACCGTCATGCCGACGCTGGCCGCGAGGCTGCGCACGGCCTCCGGGAACGGGGCCCCGGTATGCTCGGTCAGGAACCGCAGCGCGGTGCCGTGCGCGCCGCAGCCGAAGCAATGATAGAACTGCTTGGTCGGGCTGACGGTGAACGACGGCGTCTTTTCATTGTGAAAAGGGCACAAACCCAGCAGGTTTGCGCCCCCTTTGCGCAGCTTGACGTACCGGCCGACGACATCGACGATATCGACGCGCGCGAGCAGTTCCTGAATGAAGGAATCAGGAATCAATCAATAGAGTCGCGGCGGCAGTTGTTGGCTGCGGATGCGCTTGTAGTGGCGCTTGACGGCGGCGGCGCGCTTGCGCTTGCGCTCGGCCGTGGGCTTTTCGTAAAACTCGCGCGAACGCAGCTCGGTCAGCAGACCGGTCTTTTCGATGGTGCGCTTGAAGCGCCGCAGGGCGGCCTCGAAGGGCTCGTTTTCTTTGAGGCGGACAATCGGCATGTAAATCCTTGAAAGCCTGTAGGTTCATGGACGTCGGAAATTCGATCCCGGTGCGCCCACGGTGAAGTTAAAGGAAAATTCCTGGTTAGACGAAAGATTCTATCATGAATCCAGGGCTACAGCCACGTTTTCCGGGGCCGGCACGCAGCCGGCCCCTCCGGGATCACTTCGCGTCCGGATACGCCGTGCGCACGCCCTTGCGGATCCAGGATTCCAGCTGGTGCGGCCGCAGGCTGTCGTAGTCCTCGAAGGGCTGATGGATCCAGGGATTGGTCGGCAGGTGCTCGACATGGTAGTCGGGCTGCACCTGGGAATGGCCCTTGACCCACAGCACCGCCGTGCGCAGTTCGGTGATGCCGGGGAACTGCTTGACCAGGTGGTCGCGCACCCGGGTGAAGGTCAGGCCGGTGTCCACCATGTCGTCCACCAGCAGCACCCGGCCGTCCAGCGTGCCGCGCGTGATCGTGATGAACTGGGCGATGTCGAGCTGGCCCTGGACCGTGCCCGCCGCCTCGCGGTAGCTGCTGGTCGCCAGGATCCCCAGCGGCAGGTCGAAGATGCGCGACAGCACGTCGCCCACCCGCACCCCGCCGCGCGCCAGACAGAGGATCTTGTCGAAGGCCCAGCCCGATTCATGGACCTGCAGGGCCAGGCGTTCGATCAGGCCGTGATACTGTTCCCAGCTGACCCAGAGGTCGCGTTCGGTGCTCGGTGGCATGTTCATCGGTTTTTCCCGTTCGTGTGAAGATAATGAAAAAACCGCAAGCGGACTTGCGGTTTCGGTTTTTCCCCGGCGCATCAACCCTGGAGGGGGTGGCGCAGGACGATGGTTTCCAGCCGGTCGGGGCCGGTCGAGACCATGTCGATCGGCACGTCGCAGACCTCGGCGATGCGTTCCAGGTAGCGGCGCGCGTTGACCGGCAGCTTGTCGTATTCGGTGATGCCCACCGTGGATTCCGACCAGCCGGCCATTTCTTCCAGCACGGGTTCGGCTTCGGCGGCGGCATGGGCGCCGTAGGGCAGCACGTCCAGGAACTTGCCCTTGTAGCGGTAGCCCACGCCGATCTTGAGCTGCTCGACGCCGTCGAGCACGTCCAGCTTGGTGATGCACAGGCCCGTCAGGCCGTTGATCATGACCGAGCGCTTCATGGCCGCGCCGTCGAACCAGCCGCAGCGGCGCGGACGCCCCGTGACCGAGCCGAATTCCTTGCCCACCGTGGCCAGGCGCAGGCCGGTGTCGTCCAGCAGTTCGGTCGGGAACGGGCCCGAGCCGACGCGCGTGGTGTAGGCCTTGGCGATGCCCAGGACGTAGTCCAGGGCCTGGGGGCCGACGCCCGAGCCGGCCGCCGCGGCGCCCGCCACGCAGTTGCTGCTGGTGACGAAGGGATAGGTGCCGTGGTCGATGTCCAGCAGCGTGCCCTGGGCGCCTTCGAAGAGCAGGTTGTGCCCTGCGCGGCGCGCGATGTGCAGGTTGCTGGAGACGTCGGCCACCATGGGTTCGAGCTGCGGGGCCAGGGCCATGACGAGGTCGCGCACCTGGGCGGCGTCCACCGGCTTGGCGCCCAGGTACTGGGTCAGCACGAAATTGTGGTAATCCAGGACTTCGGCGAGTTTTTCGTCGAATACGACCGGATCGTACAGGTCCTGGACGCGCAGGGCGCGACGCGCGACCTTGTCCTCGTAGGCGGGGCCGATGCCGCGGCCCGTGGTGCCGATCTTGCCCTCGCCCTTGCGGGCCTCGCGGGCCTGGTCCAGCGCCACGTGGTACGGCAGGATCAGCGGGCAGGCGGCGGAGATCTGCAGGCGCGAGCGCACGTCCAGCCCGGCGGCTTCCAGTTCGCCGATCTCGGCGAGCAGGGCCTCGGGCGAGAGCACCACGCCGTTGCCGATGTAGCAGGTGACGTGCGGATGCATGATGCCCGACGGGATCAGGCGCAGGATGGTCTTGCGGCCGTTGATCCACAGGGTATGGCCGGCATTGTGGCCGCCCTGGAAGCGCACGACGCCCTGGGCCGATTCGGCCAGCCAGTCGACGATCTTGCCCTTGCCTTCGTCACCCCACTGGGTGCCGATCACGACGATGTTCTTGCTCATAAGTCTTTCGAAAGGCGACGGAATGCCGCCATGGGAAACGGGTTAGTTTATACCATCGGTGACAGTGTTCGACGATCGCCGCCTTCAGGCGGCGCCGCCCAGGGGCCGCAGCGCCCAGCCGTCGCCGGTGGCGGCCAATTCCTGATCCACGAAGAATTCGTCCGGGCACTGGAGTTCGCCCGGCAGCGACTGGATCACGACGCGCCCCTGGGCCCGCAGCGCGCGGATGGCTTGCGCCAGGGCGGGATCGTCGGACCAGGGCGCGCGGATGGCCTGCACGGGCTGCGCGTCGGGCAGGCCCGCGGACAGCTTGCGCAGGTCCAGGCTGAACCCGGTGGCCGGCCGCGCGCGGCCGAACTTGCGGCCGATGCCGTCGTAGCGGCCGCCGCGCACCAGGGCGTCGTGCCAGCCCGCCGCGTAGATGGCGAACATGACGCCGGAATGGTAGCCGTAGCCCCCGCCCATGTCCGCCAGGTCCAGCGCGATCGGCGCGTCCGGCAAGGCCGCGCACAGGGTCATCAGGTCGTCCAGGGCGGCCCGCACGGCCGGCAGGCCGGGCAGGCATTCGCGGGCGCGGTCCAGCACCGACAGGTCGCCGTACAGGGCGGTCAGGGCGCGCAGCGCGTCCAGCGTGTCGGCGCGCGCGCCGCATTCGGCGCACAGGGCCTCCAGGCCGGGGGCGTCCTTGGCGCTGAGCAGCTCGAAGACCGCGTCCGCGGCTTCGGCCAGGGCCGGATCGGCGTCCACCAGCGCCCGCCCCACCCCGGGATGGTTCAGGTCCAGGCGCGGCTGGCGTACGCCGGCGCGGCGCACGGATTCCAGCGCCAGCCGGATCGATTCGAGGTCGGCCTGCACGCCCGCGTGGCCGAAGATTTCCGCGCCGATCTGCAGCAGTTCCCGGTCCGACAGCAGGCCGGCCGCCCGCGCGTGCACCACCGGCCCGCAATAGCACAGCCGGGTGACGCCCTCGCGGTTGAGCAGATGGGCGTCGATGCGCGAGACCTGGATGGTGATGTCGGCGCGCACGCCCATGGTCAGGCCCGAGAGCTGGTCCACCAGCTTGCAGGTGCGCAGGCGCAGGGCCTCGTCGTCGGCCGGCATGAGGGAATCGAGATATTCCACCATGGGCGGCGCGACCAGTTCGAAGCCGTAGGTCCGGTACAGGTCCAGCAGTTCGCGGCGCAATTCCTCGATGCGGCGCGCCTCGGCGGGCAGGACGTCCGACAGGTTTTCCGGCAGCAGCCAGCTTGACATCATGGTCTGTCGGTCCTCGTTCAACGCGCGGCGGGCTTGTCGCCCCGGGCGCGGTCCCAGAAGCGGAAGAAGTCCGAATCCGGGCTCAGGACCAGGGTGCCGCTGCGGTCGGCGAAGGCCGAACGGTACGCGTCGAGGCTCTTGTAGAAGCTGTAGAACTCGGGATCCTGGCCGTAGGACTTGGCGTAGATGGCGGCCGCGGTGGCGTCGCCCTCGCCGCGCTTGGCCTGGGATTCGGCATAGGCCTTGGCCAGGATTTCCTGGCGCTTGCGGTCGGCCTCGGCGCGGATGCGTTCGCTGTCGGCGGCGCCGCTGGCGCGCAGGCGGTTGGCTTCCTGTTTGCGCTCGGCTTCCATGCGCCGGTAGACGGATTCGGAGATCTCCGGCGCGAAGTCGATGCGCCGCAGGCGCACGTCGACCACGTCCACGCCCAGCGGCTGGGCGCGGCGCGCCACGGCGGTCTGGATTTCCTTCATGATGGTGTCGCGGTCGCTGGAGACGACCTGCTTGACGGTGCGCACGTTGACGGCGGCGTTCAGGGCGTCGCGGATCTGCGCCTGGAGGCGCTCGACCGCCGCGTTGCTGTTGGCGCCGAAGGTGACGTAGTACTGGCGCGGGTCGGCGATGCGCCACTTGACGAAGGAATCGATCAGCAGGTTCTTCTTTTCGGCGGTCTGGATGCGTTCCGGATCGCGCGTCTCGATGGTCTGCAGCCGCTTGTCCAGGTAGACGACGTTCTCGAAGGGCGGCGGGAACTTGAAGTACAGCCCCGGCTTGGTGATGGTCTCGCGGACTTCGCCCAGGGCGAACAGGAGCGCGGAATCGCGCTCGCGCACCACGAACATGCACGAGGACAGCACCGCGACCAGCACGACCAGACCGACCAGGGCGGGGAAAAAGCGTTGCATCTTGGGCTCCTAGTTCGAATACGGGCTGGTCATCAGGCTGTCCAGGCCGGACGGCACGCCGCGCGTCGACGCGCGGCCGGACCCGGACTGCCCCTGGGCGGCCTGCGCGGCCCCGGCGGCGGCCGGCGCGGATCCGCCCGACGAGCCGGCGTCGTGCGCGCCCGATGACGAGGAACCCCCGGCCGCGCGCGCGGCCTGGCCCATGATCTTGTCCAGCGGCAGGTAGAGCATGTTGTTGCCCACCGGGGCGTCGATCATGACCTTGGCGCTGTCGCTCAGGATGTCCTGCATGGTTTCCAGGTACAGGCGTTCGCGCGTGACGCCGGGCGCCTTGGCGTATTCGGCGGCGATGCTGTCGAAGCGCGAGGTGTCGCCCTGGGCCTGGCCGATGACCTGGGCGCTGTAGCCCTCGGATTCCTGGATCATGCGGGCCGCCTGGCCTTCGGCCTCGGGGACGACCTTGCTGGCGTAGGCGTTGCCTTCGTTGATCTGGCGCTCGCGGTCCTGGCCGGCCTTGACGGCGTCGTCGAACGCGGCCTGGACCTGCTCGGGCGGCTGGACGTTCTGGATGGCCACGGTGGAGATCTGGATCCCGGTCTTGTAGCGGTCCAGGATGGACTGCGCCAGGGACTGGACTTCGGACGCGACCTCGGTGCGGCCCGAATACAGGACGAAGTCCATGGGCTTGCGGCCGACGATCTCGCGCATGGCGGTCTCGGCCGCCTGGCGCACGGACTCGTCGGGCTGGCTGGTGTTGAACAGGTAGGCCGGCGCGCCGTCGGGCAGCAGCCGGTACTGCACCACGAACTGCACGTCGACGATGTTCTCGTCGTTGGTGAGCATCAGCGATTCGGACAGGACCTTGTTGCGCGCCGAGCCCCGGAAGCCGACCTCGAAGGTGCGCAGCTGGGAGATGTTGACCGGCTGCGCGGCCTCGATGGGATACGGCAGGCGCCACTGCAGGCCGGGATTGAGCGTCTTGACGTACTGCCCGAAACGGGTGACGACGGCCACCTGGCCTTCCTGGACGATCATGAAGCCGCTGGCCAGCCACAACAGGACGGCCGCCACGACCAGCAGCAGCACGAAGCGCGGGGACGGGCCGGGCAGCGACGGCAGGCCGCCGCCCGACGGCTGGCGGGGACCGCGTCCGCCGCCCCGGCGGCCGAACAGGCCGTTCAGGCGCTTGCTGAAATCGCGCCAGACCTCGTCCAGGTCGGGGGGGCCGGAGGATGGGTCGGGTTTGCCGCGCGGATCGTCGTTCTGGTTCTGGTTGCCCCGTCCCCAGCCCGGATCATTCAGGTTGAACAGTTTCATCAAACGCATTGTTTCCCGTAGGCTCCCCACCAAATTCAACGATCGACCGTCGCAAACCGTCCAGCCCGCTGCGTTGCAGCGCACTGACGAAGACTCGCGCAATCGTACCATGTTCATTTCGCTCGACCCGGGGCTCGTATCCCGCCGCGTCGATTTTGTTGTAGACCAGAATCTGCGGAATCTCGTGAGCGTCGATGTCGCGCAGCACCTGGTTGACCGCCGCCGCCTGCTCGTCGCGCTGCGGGCTGGCCGCATCGATCACATGCAGCAGCAGATCGGCATGGACGGTTTCTTCAAGAGTCGCCCGGAATGCCGCGATCAGCATCGGCGGCAGGGACCGGATGAACCCCACGGTATCCGAGACGACGACCTGGCCGGCGCCTTCGATCCAGACCCGGCGGGTCGTGGTGTCCAGCGTGGCAAAGAGCTGGTCGGCCGCATAGGCGTCGGCGCGGGTCAGCGCATTGAACAAGGTGGACTTGCCTGCGTTGGTGTAGCCCACGAGGGACACCGACAGGGTCTTGCCGCGCACCCGCGCGCGGCGCTGGGTCAGCCGCTGGCGCTGGACGCGTTCGAGGCGGTCCTTCAGGGCGCGCACGCGCACGCCGATCAGGCGCCGGTCGGTTTCCAGTTGCGATTCGCCGGGACCGCGCACGCCGATGCCGCCGCGCTGGCGTTCCAGGTGAGTCCACATCCGGGTCAAGCGGGTGGACAGGTGCTGCAGCTGAGCCAGTTCGACCTGGAGTTTGCCCTCGTGGCTCTTGGCGCGCAGGGCGAAGATGTCCAGGATCAGCGCCACCCGGTCGACGACGCGGACCTCGAAGTGGCGTTCCAGGTTGCGCTGCTGGGCGGGGGTGAGCGCCTGGTCGAAGAGCACGACCTCCGCCCCGGTGGCCTTGACCAGGGCGGCGGCTTCCTCGATCTTGCCCGAGCCGATGAAGCCCGCGGCGTCCGGCCGGCTGCGCCGGGCGGTGAGGACTTCGACGATGTCGGCCCCCGCCCCGCTGGCCAGCATGAGGAATTCCTCGGCGTGGGCGTTGTAGTCGGGTTCGCCCAGGTCGACGCTGATGACGAGCGACTTCATGATGCCCACCTCGCGGCCTGCATGCCGCTCGGATTCGCCAGGCATGCCATGGCCCATCGGGACCATGGCATGACCGGGCTCACCCCCCACGCTGCGCAGGCTGGCGCTTCAAAGCAAATGCCCGCCGGGGCAGAGCGCGCGGCGGGCGGAAAAACAGGCGACGGCGGCTTATTCGGCAGAGTCGTCCACCTGGAAGGAAACGGGACGGGCGGGCACGACGGTGGAAATGGCGTGCTTGTAGACCATCTGGGTGACCGTGTTGCGCAGCAGCACGACGTATTGGTCGAAGGACTCGACCTGGCCCTGCAGCTTGATCCCGTTGACCAGGTAGATCGAGACGGGCACGTGGTCCTTGCGCAATGCGTTCAGGAACGGGTCTTGGAGGATTTGCCCTTTGTTGCTCATGGACGAGGCTCCGGTTATTGAAGTTATGGTGGAGGATCTATTTTAATGCGTTTCGGTATTGATGCATCGCAGCAGCGCGAAGCCGTCTCGCCGGGTGGACGTTCAGGCCGACAGCAGCGCGCGCAGCGCGTCGCACAGGCGGGCGCATTGTTCCGGCGTGCCCACGGTGATGCGCAAGTGCTGGTCGATGCGCGGGATGCGGAAATGCCGCACCAGGATGCCGGTCTCGCGCAGGCCGGCGGCGATGTCGAGGGCGTCCCGGCCCGGATGGCGGGCGAAGACGAAATTGGCCTGCGAGGGCAGGACGTCGAACCCCAGGGCGCGCAGATCCCGCGTCAGCTGTTCGCGGGCGTCGATCACGGCCCGCCGGGTGCGGTCGAACCAGGCCTCGTCCTCGATCGAGGCCTGGGCGCCGGCCAGGGCCACGCGGTCCAGGGGATAGGAATTGAAGCTGTCCTTCAGACGCGTCAGCCCGGCGATCAGGTCGGCGCGGCCCAGGGCGTAGCCCACCCGCAGGCCCGCCAGGGAGCGGGACTTGGACAGGGTGTGGACGACCAGGATGTTGGGGAATTCGCCGATCAGCGCGGCCGCCGATTCGGCGCCGAAATCCACGTAGGCCTCGTCCACCACCACGGCGCTGTCGGGACGCGCCCGCGCGATGGCGGCGATGTCGTCCAGCGACAGGACGCGGCCGGTGGGCGCGTTCGGATTGGCGAAGATGACCCCGGCCGGCTCCGGATCGGCCGGGCCGGTGTAGTCCGCCGCGCGCAGGACGAAATCCTCGTCCAGCGGAATCAGCCGGTGCGGCACGTCGTACAGGCGGCAATAGGTCTTGTAGAAGCTGTAGGTCACGTCGGGCAGCCACAGGGGCCGGCCGCCGCGCAGGAACAGCGCGTTGAACACGTGCGCCAGGATCTCGTCGGAACCGTTGCCCAGGAACACCTGGTCGGGCGCCAGGCCGTAGCGGTCCGCGATCGCGCGGCGCAGGTCCAGCGCCTGGTAGTCCGGGTACAGGCGCATGTCGTCGGACAGGGCGGCGCGCATGGCCTCGATCGCCCGGGGCGAGGGCCCGTAGGGGTTCTCGTTGGTGTTGAGTTTCAGCAGGTTCGGGATGCGGGCCTGCTCGCCCGGCACGTAGGGAACCAGGCCGGCGATGTGATCGCTCCAGAGCGTGCTCAAGACTCGTCCTTCAAGTAGGGATTGTGCGAGGATTTGAATTCCACCGACAGCGGCGTGCCGGCCAGCTTGAAGGCGTCGCGGAACTGGCCTTCCAGGTAGCGGCGGTAGGAATCGGGCACCGCGTCCAGGGCGTTGCCGTGGATGATGATGCGCGGCGGATTCTGCCCGCCCTGGTGGGCATAGCGCATCTTGGGCCGGAAGATGCCCTTGCGCGGCGGCGGCTGCTGTTCCACGGCCGCCTGCAGGGTGCGGGTGAGCTTCGGCGTGGACAGTTTCGCGAAGGCGGCGGCGTGCGCGGCGTCCACGGCCTTGAGCACCGGGCCGACCCCCTGCCCCTTCAGGGCCGACAGGTTCAGCACCCGGGCGAAGGACAGGAAGCGCAGCTTGCGGTCGTATTCGCGCTGCACCCATTCACGCTGTTCGCGGTCCACCGCGTCCCATTTGTTCAGGCCCACCACCAGGGCGCGCCCGGTTTCGGTGATGAAACCGGCGATATGGGCATCCTGGTCGGAAATGCCGTCGCTGGCGTCGATCAGCAGCAGCACGACGTTGGCGGCCTCGATGGCCTGCAGCGTCTTGATGACCGAGAATTTTTCCACGGTCTCGAAGACCTTGCCCCGGCGGCGCAGGCCGGCGGTGTCGATCAGCGTGTAGCGGCGGTCGCCGCGCTCGAATTCGATCTCGATGGCGTCGCGCGTGGTGCCCGGCAGGTCGTAGGCGATGACGCGGTCCTCGCCGACCAGGGTGTTGATGAGCGTGGACTTGCCGACGTTGGGCCGCCCGGCGATGGCGAGCTTGATGCGATGGTCGGGGGCCCCGCCCTCGCCCGCGTCCGCATCGGGATCCGCGGCCTCGGCCTCGCGGGCCCGTTCGGCCAGCAGCGGGGCCAGCGCCTCGTCCGCCAGGGCCGACACGCCATCGCCGTGCGCGGCGGAAATCGGGTGCGGCTCGCCCAGCCCCAGTTCGTGGAACTGGGCCAGGTCGGCGTGATGGCGCATGCCTTCGGCCTTGTTCACGGCCAGCAGCACGCGCTGGCCGGACTTGCGCAGCAGGCGGGCGATTTCATGGTCGTGGGCGTTGATGCCTTCGCGCCCGTCCACCAGGAAGATCACCACGTCGGATTCGGCGATGGCCTGGGCGGTCTGGCGCGCCATCTCGACCAGGATGCCGCGCGTGGCCACCGGCTCGAAGCCGCCGGTATCGACCACGATGTAGGGATGCTCGCCCACCCGCCCCTCGCCGTAGTGGCGGTCGCGGGTCAGCCCGGAGATGTTCGCCACCAGCGCCGCGCGCGAACGCGTCAGACGGTTGAACAGGGTCGATTTGCCGACGTTCGTGCGCCCGACCAGGGCCACGACCGGCTTGAAGCGCGTATCAGCCACCGACGCCCACCAGGATCAGCTTGCCGTCGCCCGTCTGGACGACCACCCCGCGCGGGGTGGGCACCAGGGCCGAGACGACCGGCCCGCCGCCCACCTGCAGGCGGGCCATCAGGGCGCCGTCGGCGCGCGACAGGAAATGCACGTAGCCTTCGTAGTCGCCCACGGCCACGGCGGCGCCCGCCGGCGCGGGAGCGCCCAGATGGCGGTTGAGCAGCGCCGCCTGCTTCCAGAGTTCGTGGCCGTCCTTCAGGTCCAGGGCGCGGACCGTGTCGCGCGCGTCGGCCAGGTAGAGGCGCTGGCCGTCGGTGTTCATGCCGGTCGCGGAGGAGACGTCCTGGGACCAGACGGCGCGCCCGCCCTGGGACACGTCGAAGCAGGTCGTGCGGCCCTGGTAGCTGACGCCGCACAGCAGCGGACCGACGATGACCGGCGCGCCGACCACGTCGGTGATGCGTTCCAGGTCGGAGGCCCCGCGCGAGGTGGAGACCGAGCCTTCCCAGCGCACGGCGCCGGACGCCGCGTCGATCACCATCAGGCGGCCGTTGGGCATGCCGGCGATCAGCAGGTTGGGCACCGACAGCATGCGGATGCTGGTGCGCAGCGCCAGGGCGGGGCCGGGGCGCTGCACGTTCCAGCGCAGCTTGCCGGTGGCCGCGTCGAAAGCCTGGATGCGGTAGTCCGTGGTGCGCACCGCGACGATGCCGTTGCCCACGGCGGGCGGCACGTTGACGGCACTGGCGGCCTGGCTGCGCCAGAGTTCCTTGCCCTGGGCGTCGTAGGCCACGACCATGCCGGACTGGGTGGCCACGGCGACCACCCGGCCGTCGCCGCCGACCCCGGCCGACAGCGGCCCGGCATCGACGCGCCAGCGCAGCGCGCCGGAGGCGGCGTCCAGCGCCGCGACCGCGCCCGAGGGCGTCGCGGCGTACAGGGTGTCGCCCACCAGTTCGGGAGCGAAGCCGTAGCCGCCGCCGCTGCCGATCGAGACCGACCAGCGCGCCGACACCGCCAGCGAGGGCGAATAGTCGGTCAGCGGCGCGGGATCGAAACGGGCGTCGGTCTGGGAAAACAGGCCGCAGCCGGACAGCCCGGCGGCGACCAGGCCGACGAGCGCCGCGCGAAACAGGCGGGAGGAGGGTCGCATAGGGAATTAAGCTCCGGTGAGGGCGTCGATCTTGAGCTGCACGATCTGGGCGGCGGGATCCGCGCCCAGGGATTTCAGGGCCTCTTTCCAGGCCTGGACGGCCTGTTCGTGCTGCCCCTGGGCGGCCAGGACGTCGCCGCGCCGGTCGGCGTACAGGCCGGCGAAGCCGGCGGGCGGCGTGCCCTGGAGCTGGGCCAGGGCGGGTTCGTATTGCTTCTGGGCCAGCAGCACGCCGGCCAGGCGCAGGCGGGCCACCGCGCGCAGCGCCGGGGCGGACTCGTCGCGGACCAGCCATTCGAGCTGTTCGCGGGCGCCGTCCAGGTCCTTGCGTTCCTGCAGGGCCCAGGCCGCCACCAGCACGCCGCGCGCGGCGTAGCCCGAACCGGCGTAGTCGTCGCGCAGGGCGGCGCTGGCCGCCTTGATGCGGGTCACCGCGTCGTCGCCCGGCTGGGCGGCGGCGGCCTCGAGGGCCTCGTAGTAGCCCATGGCCTGGTTGGCCTGGTGCGACTGGTACCACTGCCAGCCGCGCCAGCCGGCGAAGACGGCCAGCACGGCGAAGACCAGGGCCATGGAAAGCGTGCCGTAGCGTTCCCACCAGGCCTTCAGCGCGTCGATTTTTTCCTGTTCTTCGAGATCGTATGCCATGCCTGTGTTCAGATCCTTTGTTGGAGTTGCCCGGCCAATTGGTCGAAGGCGACCGATTCCTGCTGCCCTTCCCCGGCGTCGCCGGCGCGCAGCCATTTCACGGTCGCCAGGCCCGAGGCCAGTTCGTCTCCGCCGATGACGACGGCGGCCACGGCGCCGCTGGCGTCCGCCCGGCGAAACTGTGATTTAAACCCAGTCGAACCGGCATGGACAAGTGCCCGCAGTCCGGCGTCGCGCAGCGATTCCGCGAGTTGCGCCGCCCGCCGCTGGGCCTCGTCGCCCTGGTGGACCAGATAGACCTGGCATTCGGCCGGATCCAGGTCGGGCGCGTCCTGCTGCCAGAGGTCGAGCAGGCGTTCCATGCCGATGGCGAAACCCACCGCCGGCGCGGGCTTGCCGCCCAGCAGTTCGACCAGGCCGTCGTAGCGGCCGCCGCCGCAGACCGTGCCCTGGGCGCCCAGGCGGTCCGTGACCCATTCGAAGACCGTCAGGTTGTAGTAGTCCAGCCCCCGCACCAGGCGCGGATTGAGCGTGTAGGCGATCCCGGCGTCGTCCAGCCGGTCGCACAGGCCCCGGTAATGCGCCAGCGATTCGGCGCCCAGGAAGTCGAACAGGCGCGGCGCGGCGTTGGCCATGTCCTGCATGGCGGGGTTCTTGGTGTCCAGCACGCGCAGCGGATTGCTGTGCATGCGGCGGCGGGCTTCCTCGTCGAGCACGTCGACGTGCTTTTCCAGGTGCGCCACCAGGGCCGCGCGGTGGGCGGCGCGCTCGGCCGCCTGGCCCAGGGAGTTCAGTTCCAGGCGGATGTCCTTCAGGCCCAGCAGGCGCCACAGGCGCGCCAGCATCACGATCAGTTCCGCGTCCACGTCCGGCCCCGGAAAGCCCAGGGCCTCGACGTCGATCTGGTGGAACTGGCGATAGCGGCCGCGCTGCGGACGCTCGTGCCGGAACACCGGCCCCATCGCATAGACGCGGCGCGGCCGGTCGTAGAGGAAATTGTGCTCGATCGCCGAGCGCACGATGCCGGCGGTGAATTCGGGCCGCATCGTCAGGCGTTCGTCGTTCAGGGGATCGACGAAGGAATACATTTCCTTTTCGACGATGTCGGTGACCTCGCCGATGCCGCGCGCGAACAGGCGGGTGTGCTCCAGCACCGGCGTGCGCAGGTTCTGGTAGCCATAGCCGGCCAGCCAGTCGCGCACGATGGCTTCGAGCCGTTCCCAGCGCGCCGTTTCCGGCGGCAAGGCATCCTTCATGCCGGTCAGGCCGGCGACTTTCTTGAATTCGGACATGGATTTCAGTGGATGTCGCGCGCCACGACGCCCGGGCGGCGCGCGGGCTCGGCGCCCTGCTCCCGTCCGTAGCGCCGGGCCACGTAGTTCTCGACGATGGCCTGGAATTCCTGGGCGATCCGGTCGCCCTTGAGGGTCACGGTGCGCTCGCCGTCGACGTACACCGGCGCGGACGGGACCTCGCCCGTGCCCGGCAGGCTGATGCCGATGTCGGCGTGGCGGCTTTCGCCGGGGCCGTTGACGACGCAGCCCATGACGGCCACGTGCATGTTCTCGACGCCCGGGTATCGGGTCTTCCAGACCGGCATCTGGGCGCGCAGGAAGGCCTGGATGCTGGCGGCCAGCTCCTGGAACACCGTGCTGCTGGTGCGCCCGCAGCCCGGGCAGGCCACCACCATCGGGGTGAAGGCCCGCAGGCCCATGGTCTGCAGGATTTCCTGGGCGACGACGACCTCGCGGCTGCGGTCGCCGCCGGGTTCGGGGGTGAGCGAGATGCGGATCGTGTCGCCGATGCCTTCCTGGAGCAGCACCGCCAGGGCCGCAGTGGAAGCGACGATGCCCTTGGAGCCCATGCCGGCCTCGGTCAGACCCAGGTGCAGCGGATAATCGCAGCGGCGCGACAGGTCGCGGTAGACGGCGATCAGGTCCTGGACGTGGCTGACCTTGCAGGACAGCACGATGGCGTCGCCGCGCAGGCCCAGTTCCTGGGCGCGTTCGGCGTTGCTGATGGCCGAGACGACCAGGGCCTCGCGCATCACGGCGTTGGCCGACCAGGGCACGGGCCGGGCGGCGTTCTCGTCCATCATCCGCGCCAGCAGTTCGTGGTCCAGGCTGCCCCAGTTCACGCCGATGCGGATCGGCTTGTCGTGGCGGCAGGCGACCTCGATCATCTGCGCGAAGTTGTCGTCGCGGCGCTTGCCGCCGCCCATGTTGCCGGGGTTGATGCGGTATTTGGACAGCGCCTGGGCGCAGTCCGGGAACTGGGTCAGCAGCTTGTGGCCGTTGTAGTGGAAATCCCCCACCAGGGGGACCGGCACGTTCATATGGTCCAGGGCGTCGCGCAGGGCAGCGACCTGGGCGGCGGCCTCCGGCGTGTTGACGGTGACGCGCACCAGTTCGGAACCGGCCTGCCAGAGCTCGCGCACCTGCTGCGCGGTGGCCCGGGGATCGGCCGTGTCGGTGTTGGTCATGGACTGCACCACGACCGGGGCGTCGCCGCCCACCCGGACCACGTGGCCGCCCCAGCGCACGGCGACGCCACGGGTCGGCCGGCGAGACGCGGCGGCCGGGTCGGGATTCACGGAATCGGAAGTCATTGACGCAAAGCCTTCAGCCACTCGAACACCAGCCATTGTTCAGGCACCCAACCGCGGTTGACCGCGTACACGCCGACCACGCAGAACAGCACCAGGATCAGCAGCAGCCAGGCCCAGGTGCGGTGGGCCGGTTCGCCCTTGGGCGTCATGTCGGCCTGCTGCAGGGCGCGCCGCGCGCCCAGGGCCGTGACGGCGGGCCGGGGCCGGGTCGGGCCGACCGCGTCGTCGAGGAGTTTCAGGGCGGCGTCCACGTCGGTTTCGAGGAAACGCGCATAGTTGCGCACCAGCCCGCGCAAGGGCACGCCTTCGGGCAGCCGCGACCAGTCGCAGGCCTCGAGGTGCCCCAGCTGCACGGCGGAATACTTGATGCGCGCGGAGACTTCGGACAGCGACAGGCCGCGCGTCTCGCGCATGGCCCGCAGCGCATCGCCCAGCGACAGGGTCTCATGACCTTGGGCCGAGTCCAGGCGCCGCAGCCCGTCGTGGGAGGTTTCGCTCATCCATGCTCCTTTTTGCGTATGACGATCTTGGCCCGGTCGGGCAGCCGTTCGGTGATGCGCGTCCGGTCGCGGACTTCCCCCGCCAGCTGGCCGCAGGCGGCGTCGATGTCGTCGCCGCGCGTCTTGCGCACCGTCACCACCAGCCCCGCGTCGATCAGCTGCTGCGAGAACAGGCGGATGCGCGCCGCCGGGGAACGCCGCAGGCCGGACTGCGGAAAGGGATTGAAGGGAATCAGGTTGAACTTGCAGCGCACCCGCTTCGCGATGTCGATCAGCTGGCGTGCGTGCTCGTCGGCGTCATTGACCCCGTCGAGCATAATATATTCGAAGGTGATGAAATCGCGCGGCGCGTGCTCCAGGTAGCGGTTGCAGGCGTCGAGCAGTTCGTCCAGCGGATGCTTGCGGTTCAGCGGCACCAGCCGGTCGCGCAGTTCGTCGTTGGGCGCGTGCAGCGACACCGCCAGCGCCACCGGACAGTCGCGCGCCAGGCGGTCCATCATCGGGACCACGCCGGACGTGGACACGGTCACGCGGCGGCGCGACAGGCCGTAGGCGTGGTCGTCCAGCATCAGGCGCAGCGCGCCCAGGACCTGATCGTAGTTCAGCAGGGGTTCGCCCATGCCCATCATGACGACATTGCTGACGGCCCGGTGGGCGTCCTCGACCGGCGCGCCGCTGAGGCGGGCGGCAGTCGGGTCGTCGCGCAGGGCGCGGTTGGCGTACCAGAGCTGGCCGACGATTTCGGCCGTGCTCAGGTTGCGGCTGAAGCCCTGGTAGCCCGTGGAGCAGAACGGACAGGCCACGGTGCAGCCGGCCTGGCTGGAAATGCACAGCGTGCCGCGGTCGTCCTCGGGGATGAAGACGGTCTCGATGGCGTTGCCCAGCCCCATGTCGAACAGCCACTTGCGGGTGCCGTCGGCGGAACGCTTTTCCAGGTTCAGGGGGGGCGCCTGCACGACGCAGTGGGTTTCCAGGCGGGCGCGGAAGTCCTTGGCCAGGTCGCTCATGTCCTGGAACCGGTCGACGCCGCGCTGGTGCACCCACTGCGACAGCTGGCGCGCGCGGAAGGGCTTGCCGCCCCACTGCCCCACGAGCGATTCGAGGGAAGCCGGGTCCAGACCCAGGACGTTGATGGTTTCGTCGGACATGTGCGGGTATTCAGCCGGGCCCCGGCCACGGCCGGGACCCGCGCCGCGATCAGCGGCTGTGGATGTTGCTTTCGGGGAAGAAGAAGGCGATTTCGACCGCCGCCGTTTCCGGCGCGTCGGAGCCGTGCACCGCGTTGGCGTCGATGCTTTCGGCGAAGTCGGCGCGGATCGTGCCCGGCGCGGCCTTCTTGGGATCGGTCGCGCCCATCAGGTCGCGGTTCTTGGCGATGGCGGATTCGCCTTCCAGCACCTGGACGAACACCGGGCCCGAGACCATGAAGTCGACCAGGTCCTTGAAGAAGGGGCGTTCCTTGTGCACGGCGTAGAAGCGCTCGGCCTCGCCGCGCGAGAGCTGGCGCAGCTGGGCGGCGACGACGGTCAGGCCGGCCTTTTCGAAACGGGCGACGATCTCGCCGATGACGTTCTTGGCGACGGCGTCGGGCTTGATGATGGAAAGGGTGCGTTCAATAGCCATGGAAATTTCCGGTAGGGAATGGAAAACGGGTTTCCGGTGAAATGTAGAATGACACCGCCGCGGCCGCCCCGGAAACCGGGCCGGCGATCGGGTCTTGTGGTCAACCGCGCATTTTACCATGGGCGGTTTTCTCCCCATGCGCCTAAAATAATCGTTTTTTCGCCGCCAGCCTCTCTTTTTCCCAGTCCCAGAAGAACCCCATGAGCGATTCCGCCTCCCCCTCCCTGCCCAAGAGCTTCGAACCCCAGGACATCGAGTCCCGCTGGTATGACGAGTGGAATCGCCGCGGCCTGTTCACCGGGGGCCGGCACGTCGAACCCGTCGCCGGCCGGGCGCCGGAATCCTTCGCCATCCAGTTCCCGCCGCCCAACGTCACCGGCACCCTGCACATGGGGCATGCCTTCAACCAGACGATCATGGACGGCCTGATCCGCCATCACCGCATGCGCGGCGACGACACGGTCTTCATCCCCGGCACCGACCACGCCGGGATCGCCACCCAGATCGTGGTGGAACGCCAGCTGGACGCCCAGGGCGTGTCGCGCCACGACCTGGGCCGCGACAAGTTCCTGGAGCGCGTCTGGGCCTGGAAGGAACAGTCCGGCAGCACCATCACCGGCCAGTTCCGCCGCCTGGGCTCGTCCTGCGACTGGACGCGAGAATACTTCACCATGGACGAACGCCTGTCGCGCGGCGTGGTGGAGGTCTTCGTGCGCCTCTACGAACAGGGCCTGATCTACCGGGGCAAACGCCTGGTGAACTGGGATCCGGTGCTGGGCACGGCCGTGTCCGACCTGGAGGTCGTCAGCACGGAAGAAGACGGCCACATGTGGGAAATCCGCTATCCCCTGGCCGAGCCCGTGGACGGGCTCACCCACCTGGTGGTCGCCACCACCCGCCCGGAAACCATGCTGGGCGACGTCGCCGTGATGGTGCACCCCGAGGACGAACGCTACGCCCACCTGATCGGCCGCCACGTCGTCCTGCCCCTGGTCGGGCGCGAAATCCCCGTCATCGCCGACGACTACGTGGACCGCGCCTTCGGCACAGGCGTGGTCAAGGTCACGCCCGCGCACGACTTCAACGATTATGCCGTCGGCCAGCGCCACGGCCTGGACATGATCAGCGTGCTGACGCTGGACGCGAAGATCAGCGGCGAGGCCCCCGAGGCCTATCGCGGCCTGGACCGCTTCGAGGCCCGCAAGCGCGTCGTCGCCGACCTGGAATCCCAGGGGCTGCTGCAGCAGGTGCGCGCCCACAAGCTCATGGTGCCGCGCGGCGACCGCACCAACAGCGTGATTGAGCCCATGCTCACCGACCAGTGGTTCGTGGCCATGAGCAAGCCGGCGCCCAAGGGCAGCCTGCATCCCGGCCAGAGCATCACCCAGGTGGCCCTGGACGTGGTGGCCGACGGCCGCGTGAAGTTCGTCCCGGAAAACTGGACCGTCACCTACAACCAGTGGCTGGAAAAGATCCAGGACTGGTGCATTTCGCGCCAGCTGTGGTGGGGCCACCAGATCCCCGCCTGGCACGCGCCCGACGGCCGCATCTTCGTCGCCCGCTCGGCCGAGGACGCCGAACGCCAGGCGCGCGCGGCGGGCGTGGACGGCCCGCTGACGCGCGACCCGGACGTGCTCGACACCTGGTTCTCGTCGGCCCTGGTGCCCTTCACCGACCTGGGCTGGCCCGACCAGACCCCCGACTTGGCGCGCTACCTGCCGTCCGGCGTGCTGGTCACGGGCTTCGACATCATCTTCTTCTGGGTGGCGCGCATGATCATGATGAGCATGCACCACACCGGCGAAGTGCCCTTCCGCACGGTCTACGTCCACGGCCTGGTCTGCGACATGGAAGGCAAGAAGATGTCCAAGTCCAAGGGCAACACCATCGATCCGGTGGACCTGATCGACGGCATCGCCCTGGACCCGCTGGTCGCCAAGCGCACCGCCGGCCTGATGAATCCGAAGCAGGCCGACGCGATCCGCAAGCGCACCCGCAAGGACTACCCCGACGGCATCCCGGCCTACGGCGCCGACGCGCTGCGCTTCACCATGGCGGCCTACGCCACGCTGGGGCGCAACATCAATTTCGACCTGAAGCGCTGCGAGGGCTACCGCAATTTCTGCAACAAGCTCTGGAACGCCACGCGCTTCGTGCTGATGAACGTCGAAGGCCACGACCTGGGGCAGCCGTCCCCCGGCGATCTGTCCTTCGCCGACCGCTGGATCATCGACGGCCTGCAGCGGCTGATCGACGAAGTGGACGCCGGCTTCGGCCAGTACCGCTTCGACCAGGTCGCCGACCGCCTGTACCATTTCATCTGGGACGAATACTGCGACTGGTACGTGGAACTGGCCAAGGTCCGCCTGCAGACGGGCGACGCCGCGCAGCAGGCCGCCGCCCGCCGCACCCTGATCCACGTGCTGGAAACCCTGCTGCGCCTGGTCCACCCGATCATGCCCTTCATCACCGAGGAACTGTGGCAGAAGGTCTCGGTGGCGGCCGGCGTGCGCGCCGAGGACACGCCCGCCAGCATCAGCGTCCAGCCCTGGCCGGCCGCCCGCGACGACCTGCGCGACGCGGATGCCGCCGGGCGCATGGCCGCGCTGAAATCGCTGACCGACGCGATCCGCGCCCTGCGCGGGGAAATGGGCCTGGCGCCGGGCCAGCGCGTGCCGCTGCTGGTCCAGGGCGCCGAGGCCGGGCTGGACGAACTGGCGCCCTACCTGGTGGCGCTGGCGCGCCTGGAAAGCGTCCAGGCCGTGGAGCATCTGCCGGACGTGGGCGCGCCCGTCCAGGTGGTCGGCACCACGCAGCTGATGCTGCACGTGGAGATCGACCTGGACGCCGAGCGTGCCCGCCTGGACAAGGAAATCGACCGCCTGGACAGGGAAATCGCCAAGGCCTCCGGCAAGCTGTCGAACGCCAGCTTCGTCGAGCGCGCCCCGGCGGCGGTGGTCGAACAGGAAAAGGCCCGCCTGGCCCAGTTCGGCGAGACCCTGGAACGGGTCCGGGCGCAGCGGGCGCGGCTGGGGAACTGAAGACGGACACCGCCGGCCGGATCCGCGCCCCGGATCCCGGTCGGCGACCTCGATGCTCAGACGCCGCCGTACTCGGAAGCCCGATCTGAGACGAGGCACGGCACCGGTCCGCACCAGGCCGGCAGCAATTCGGCCGTCCCCGGACCGCGCGCGCCGGCGTCCGGCGCGTCGCGGACCAGCACGGACACGCCCAGGGCTTCCAATTCGCGCGCCAATGCGTCGGCCGGCCCCGCCTGCGCATGGGCTCTGGGCCCGGGCAGTTCGATGGACAAGCGCTGCGCCAGTGACGGACGCCCGCCCAGGTAGCTCGACAGTTCGCGCCAATAGGCGTCGAGCCGGAACGTCGCGGCCGAAAGGGCGCACCCTACCCGGCGGGCCGGATCGATCTCCAGCAGGCTGATCAGCGTCCAGAGCACGCTCCAGTCCAGCCGCCGGATCAGCCCCAGCCGTTCCAGCGCCTGGAACGCCTCGGCGGCCGGGGCGTCCGGGTCGGCCAGGCGCCGCGGCAGGGCCAGGAAATAGTCCAGACGGGACCCCGGACGGCGTGCCGGCGGGTGGCCGTCCACGCCTCCGGAGCCTGCCGGGACGGCGCGGCGCACAGGCCGGAAGGCCAGCGCCAGGCGGTCGCCGCGCAGGTCGTCCAACCACTGCGCGGCCAGTCTCAGGTCGGTTCCCAGGCGCTGATGCGCGAGCCCCGCGTAGGCGCCGGCGGCTGGCGGCGCCTCGTCCCGCAGATCCAGTCCCGGGCCCAGCCCCCACAGATCCATGTGGACCGAAGGATAGAACCGCAAGGCGCCGCATTCGACGGGGTCGCGGTCCAGGTCCGCTCGCAGGCCGCGCCAGAACTGATCCACCCGCCGGGGCGTGGCGGCGCCGCTGAAGGGCCAGGCCCTCGCCAGGTCGAGTTCGAGCGACTGCCCATTCAGATCGATCGCTTCGCCGGGTATGCCGCGGCAGGCCAGACGCGCGCCCAGCCGGCGCAGGATGCCCGCATGACTGGACACGCCCTGCAGGGCGGCGATCTCGAGCAGATGGGCGATCCGGATCGCGGCCCGCGGACCGGCGCCTCCCGGATCATCGGAATGGACCGGCCGCGGACCGGAAGCGCCCTTTTCCGGAAGGCCGGAAAGGTTCCATTGTGTCCAGATAGACCTGTCCATATCTTACCAAAATACTATATGATCATGAAAACAAAAGAAGAATCAGATAAGATATTGAATTGTCAGGCTTTTTGATCAATTATCAAATATATTCAATTCCGTCAATA
>JACDJA010000077.1_pt1 | contig 137101 bp, 141 predicted proteins | sample 7449241 | NCBI WGS metagenome assembly JACDJA01 (sample SAMN14253289, study PRJNA609438) | sludge metagenome | isolation source: initial anaerobic sludge | collected 2018-12-20 | reverse complement strand
GTTGATATTGATTACTGGGTGCGAAACACTCCAATCCCACTTATCCTCAATAGCCAAGCCTTTAAATAGCTCCTTTTTTGCTTCAAAAATATTCTTCAATGTATCTACAAAAAGGCTTTTACCAAATCTTCTAGGGCGGCTGAGAAATATGTACCTGTAGTTATCTATAAGTTTATGAGCTAGAGCGGTTTTATCTATGTATATATAACCCTCTTCTCTTATGGTGCTAAATGTCTGTATGCCAATAGGGAGTTTTTTAAGGTTCATAAGGGTGATTATAGCAAAAGATGAGACCCTGAAGCAAGTTTGGGGTGTGAGATTCTGAATCAAGTTCAGAATGACAAACAACAGTCATTGCTGACTCACCACCCGTCATTCCAGACTTGATCTGGAATCTCTTAAAAGCTATGTTCTATATTCTGCTCAACCTTTAAAGTTAGCGTATCACTATCTTTTGAGTACTCATAAACTTTATAATCACCCACAACACTTCCGTTCTTACCTTCATCTTCACTTAATGTCCATCCATTATTAGTCAAGCTAACCTTATCTTGATTATCACCTTTGATGATAAGCTCATTATCACTACCTGTCATCTCTAAAACATCCTCTAGTGTGAGTGTTAGCTTATTTGCACTTGTAGTGTTTAGGTCTATAGTTTTAACTTCGTTAAGATCTATATACTTTTGTAGCCCTGAGTAGTCGATATCGCCTTTGCTTAAGGTAAATATATCTGAGCTAAACGAACCTTCAGTTTTATAGCTTAAGTTAAATGTTTTATCATCTGTACGGCTACTCTCATCATTACCATCTACACTCCAAGCTTTTACAGTTATGGTTGCACCTTTTGTGTCCATCATATGTAAATTATCTGCTTTTATATCATCATAAGTTATACCAGAGATACTCCATTTAGAACCATTCCAAGTAGCTTTTTTATCCCCTGAGCTAGTAAGCTCATCTTCGCCTATTTTAAACCTAGCATCTTCTGTTAGACCACTAAACTCTAGAGTTATAGTTTCACTTCCATCTGTATCTTTCATATCTGAAAAGTTTAGGTTTAGCTTTGCCCAATCTACACCACCATAGTTTTGCTCTGCTGTGTTTGATGGAGCTATACTTACACCATCAGCAACTGGGTTTATAGTTCCATCGAGTGCGATATTTTGAGCTACACTCTCACCTCCATTTTGTTCTTGTATAGACAAAAATGCTGTTGCACTTATAGCTCCTGACCAATGTTCTGGTGCTTGGATGTAGACCTCTGGTAGAGTTTGCTTAGCATTTGTAGGGATAAACCATTGATTTACCCCTACATTTTGGTTATCACCCTTTGGATTTAATACATAAGAACCTGTTGAAGTACCAACATTTGATGCCATTTTAAGAGTATCGCCATCTTTATACCAAACTATCATCCCAACTGGGACGTTATCTATAATGAGGTTTGTAAAAGACTCTGAGTTGTCGCTAAAATCACTAGCTGTTGCATTTGTAAACTCAAACTTCATATAGTTAGATATTTTAGAGCTACCAACAGTTACCTCAGCATCTTCATCAGCTGGGGTGTGAGTGGCTGCTACGACTTCATCATAATCTATAACAGGATTTATGGCTAGAGAGATTGAATCACTTGATGTTTTTTGATTTGAAGCATCTTTTTCAGTGTGTTTAACTTCTACAACAAAACTAACTTCCCCGTCTCTGTTTTGTGCTGAGGTATATTTTAGTTCTGGTAAGCTCAATTCTCCATTGGTATCAAGTTTAAACTCACCACTATTTTTTGTGATAGTGTAGGTTCCATAGCCTTCATCAGTTATGGTGTAATCACCAGATGAGCTAAAAACCAAAGACGAGCCACTACCCAAAGCATCACTATCTTTGTAGTCTTCATATACACTTATAGCTATGGAGTCTATATTTGTAAACCCTTTATCTGCACTGTTTTCTAGCTTTATGCTCAAAGTAGTATCGCCATCTTCATCTATAGCACTACTACCCAAAGTTAGCTCTATACTCATATCATCTGTTACAGGTTTTAGTGAAACATTGTTTACTGTAGCACTTTCACCTTGCGGGGTTGCTGTGATTTTAAACTTATCACTACTATCTAGAGTGTTATCGTTTAGGTTTTCTTCTGGAATTATTTTGATATTTGCTAGTTGAGACTCCCAGTCGGCTTTGTTCCCTTTTAACTCTACAGTGTAGGTGCTGCTACTACTTGACTCAAAACCCTCTAGCTTACTACCATTTGGCACTTCAAATGTAAATGATTTTCTAGCTATATCGTTATCTTTTCCACCAGTTCTACTTACCTTAAAAACATCCCAAAGGGTAAACTCTTTATCTTCTGTGCCGCTGTAACCTTTAGCCCCTAAGCTCATGGTGGCTGGATCTGGTTGACCTGTATCATCATCCCCATAAACCTTTTCTAAGGTTATAGCTTTGGTATCACTTTTCTCACTTGCTGAGCCATCTTGTGTATATGTTGTTATGTGTATATCTCTGCTTTCAAAGTTTGCATCACTAGTAACTTTAAACTTGATATTTGCAAAATCTTCTGCATTTAAGCTAAAGCCATCAAGTGCGGTTATAGTTATCACACCATTGCTTTGTGCTACTTCATAATCTCTACTAAGACCATCTACACTAACACCCTCTGGAACACCTGTTATAACTATCTTTGCGATAGCTTCACTTCCATCTTCATCTGGTGAACTCACTTTTAGAGGGACTTCAAAACTACCTTCTGTGCCATTTGTCACTTTAAGAGTAGAACCACTCACCTCAAAGCCTTCGACATTCTCTATGATAGTATCTAGCATAACTGTTGGCTGATCTGTTACAGGATTTACTATAACACTATGGATACCCTCTTTTGTCTCGGTGGTTTCATAGTCTATATCAGTCCCACTGTTTTTACTATCTTTTATAGTGTACTCTATACCTACATCGACAGATTTGCTTTCATGCTCAGGTAGTCCTAGATATATATCTTTGCCTTTGGCATCAAACTTACCATCAGCATCGTAAGTTATCTCTTCAAAAGAACCACTATTTTTTATATAAAGTGTATAGTCTCCGCTTTTAACATATAGACTCACTAGCTCTTCATCGCTATCACCATTTTGATTTATGTCTAGATTTAGTTTGTAGTAGCTTTTAGCATCAACTGTTTCTACACCAGTTCCCGTATCTTCACTATGACTAGTTGTCTCATTTATGGTGCTATCTATGGTTGGTTTTACAAAAAGATTTACAGTTTGAGTGAAGTGAGTTTTACTATCTTTCTCACCGCTAGTTTCTGTTGTGATGTATGTAAGTTTTATACCATCTACCTTACCACTAAAGTGCTCATCAAACTTGATCTTTATAGCCCCACTTTTTATCTGATCGGCTGTTGCTACATAAGTGCTACCTGTTATCTTATAATTAGCACCATCCTCTACAAGTAGGCTTACACCTGATGGAAGCTCTATTTTTATAGTTAAAACTTCAGAGCCATCACTATCATAAGATCCTAAATTTTCTAGATTTTTATATATACTCTTAAGCTCAAAAACTTTATCTTCCTCTGCTTCTACATAGTTTGTTAAATTCTCTAAGGTAGAAGTATTTAGCTCTGTACCCATAGGCTCATCTGCGACATTTTTTACTTTTACAGATAGTGTAAACTCATTTCCGCCATTATATTTTGTCTCTGCTGGAGTATCGCCTCTAGTGTCTACAATGGAACCTGAGATTTTTAAACCATAATCCTTATCATCGTTGTGTGGCGGGATAAATATAGGGTATTTATTTGCACTCTTGCCTATATTGTAGTCTTTGATGGTTAGCTTGTAGGTATCACCGCTTGTTGTGATTGAGATTTTATCACTTGAGATAGCACCATCTTCTACATACACTCCATTCACTTTTTTATACCCAACTGCTTCACCATCAGTATTTACACCTACTAGTATATACTTATCGCTACCACTTTTAGAAGCATCCCAAACATACACCGCACTACCTTTTGGAAGGTCGTCTATATTTATAGTTACACTCTCACCTTTTGTTAGTATATTTGAATCGTAACTAGGGTCGATTTTGAGCCGAATCCCTTTAGTTGGGTCTACTATGTCGCCATTGCTAGAAAAATCATCTGTACCCGTTTTGTTGTGTTTGTTTGAGGTTCTTCCTGCATCTTCAAAGCCTTCGTTTGGTGTTACACTTATAGTGGATGAAGTTTTTGCATCTAGTACTTTTGGGTTTACTGTTATGGTAAAACTTATAGAGTCTGTTTTTAACTCTCCCCATTTGGCACTATCGGAACTCTCTTCAACTCCTTTATCTTGTACTTTTAGAGTGATAGTTCCTTCTAGTGTTCCTGCATAGTATTGTGGAAGTTTTATAGAAAAATCTGGATCTAAAAGCTTGTTGTTTGCATCACTAAAAACTATCTCAGCCTTTCCGTTAGTTCCAACTGTTGTGCTTTGTCCGCCGATAGTTACAACTGTATCTTTTGGTAATCCCTCAATAATATAAGTTCTATGTTCACTTCCATCTAAATCTGGCTTTGTATCTGCCCCTGCCCCGCTAGTAGATGTCATAAGAGCTTTTATATCCAATGTGTTATTTGCTGCTTTATCTATAGAATTAAATGTATATGTTTTACCATCAGCGCTTATAGTTCCCTTTGAACTACTGTCCCACTTTATAGATATAGGGTCTGTTACTGGTAGGATTTTTACACTCATATTTGCATCTATTGTATTTTTATAATCATCACTTCCACTCAGTGGCTTATCGTTATCATCTAGCTCATAAGATGTCACTTTGATGTTTATTTTTATGTCTGTGTCATTATCTTCTTTATGCTGGATAGTTAGATTTTCATACTCTGTTTTTGTGAGATAAACTATATTTGTATCTCCTAAAACTATATCTTTATGGTGATAGTCATAATCTACCGTCCCATCTGATTTTACTATCACAACTTTTACTTCTTGGTTGTTTGAGCTTATAGTTGCTACTTCACTTGAGCCTTTAAATAGCTTTGCACCATTTACAGATGAGCCGTTTGTAAACTTAAGAGTTATCTCTCCGTTTCTCTCAGGATGATCACCTGCACCATTTATGTTTTTATCTGTTTGGTCTTTTGATAGGGATGGAGTTTTTAGCCCTAGTGCTATCTTGCTTGTACCCTCTTGTGTATTACTATTATCTTCATAGGCTGTTACATCTTTTGCTTCTACCTTTGGGGCATCTGCTACTGGAGTTACTTTGAGTGTTATCTTTTTAAACTCTTGATCGCTCTCATCTATATCAGCATAGTACATAAAACTAACAACTTCATTTGGGTTGCTATAATCCTCTACTGGAGTAAATGTAAACTTACCGCTACTATAAGTAACTTCACCTATTTTTATACCATTGTCAAATATATCTGCACTCTCACCTATCTCTATCTTTTTAAATCCATCACCATCACCGTTGTTTATAAACATACCATTTGGGGTGGTAGTTGTTACAGGTATATCTAGAGGTGTATCTTCTTTGGTAGTTTTGGTCTCAGGTGTATAGTTTACATCTATAATATCCCCTTGGACACTATTTTGAGTTGGATGGTTTGTGATATTTTCAAATGGATTTCCATTTTGAGTGATCTTTTCTATGCTTAGCTCATATATCTCTAAGCCCTCTACTGCTCCATCATATATAGCTTGGTTGTCTATATCTATAGTGTATATACCATCTGCATCTTTTGGTGTGTTAGCATCTATGGTAACCTCTATAGTTCTACCATCTTTAAAATCACTATCATCTACACTACCTAGGATGCTTTTATACTTGAGGTGGACTATTATACTTTTTCCTGCTGGTATCTCTACCGCTTTTCCATCTTTATCTACAAGTTGAAGCTGGTGTGTTAGAGTATGATTTGCTAGATCAACCGCACCATCTAAACCCTCTTTTACACAATCACTATTTAAAAGTTTTATATATACACTATCACCCTCATCATAGCTACCATCTTTACCATCTGGAGTATCTTCGCTACTTGGAGTTTTTAGAGTTGCTGGTGGATTATCTAGGATAGTTCCTACTCCTGTCCCTTTTTCAACTATAACTTTTCCTTGAGTTCCTGTTACGACTAACTCAAACTCCTCTTTATTTTCATAAAGATAGTCATCTAGGATGGCAACTGGGATCTTTACTTCACTTTGCCCAGATGGGATAGTGATAGTTCCTGCTTTAGCTACATAGTCTTTTCCTGATGTAGCAGATTTATCTCTAGTGGTGTAGTTTATGACTATGTCACCCTCTGCTGGTCTATCTAGCTTGATGGTAAAAACCATCTCTCCATCTTGCTCATACATAGTTACATCATCTATATTTAGCTTTGCTGGTGGTGTGTTTGGTTTTGTTGGCTCCGGTGCTGGTGGAGTCACTACAGGCTCATTTGGCTCTGGTGTAGATGTTGGTCTATCTGAGTCTGTTGGTTTGTTTGGGTTACTCGGGTTGTTTGGGTTAGTTGGGTTGCTTGGTCTGCTTGGGTTTTCAAAAGGGTTTGGTGGAGTTTTACCTAACTCTTTGTTACCATGCTCTATGATACCTTTGTTTCTCTCACCCTCGTCAAATGTTTGAGTTCTAGGGAGTTCTGGGTTTTCGTATGGGTTTATCTTTTTGTTTATAACACTACTTGTGGTATCTACACTATCACCTGTTCTAGCATCAAATGCTCCGCCACCTTGTTCGGTGTCCTCTGCATCCTCTTCCCCCTCTGCGGTCTCCTCTTCTAGTATGTCACCGTTGTTCCATTTGTGATCTCTAAGGTCACTCACTATATCTACTATATCGCGGTAGGCTTCCATGATAAGCTCTATATCACCCACTGCAAAGAAAAGTTCCTCTTCACCATCTGCGGTCTCTAAAAGTGAGGCATCTATAAGTTGTTTTTGTCCCTTTTTTAGTACTATAACATCGCTGTTGCTTAGCTCGATCTCTATCTTTGCTTGTGACTTGTTTTCGCCTATGCCATAAACTAGGTCATTTTCATAGATGGTGTCCCCCGCACTTAGAGTTTTTGTACTTCCATCTTGGCTTGTTACTTCAAAACTTCCATTTTTTATGGAGATTACTTTTCCTGCTATTGTTGCCATGTGTGATTCCTTGTTAAAAAATATAATGTGAAATTTTACAATAATAAAATAGGCTTGTCTATTACCCGAACGGGTAGTATTTGGGTGTTTTTTTGATGTTTTTTGGGGGTTTTCTTAGGTTTTGCTTAAAAATCTAGTTATTGCTAACTTGATCTGGAATCCATAGTTTGAGATCCTGAATCAAGTTCAGGATGACAAATAACAGTCATTCCAAACTCGATTTGGAATCTCTTTATAACAGGCTTTAACTCTTAGTAGTATGCTCATAAACCCCGTTAAAGTTTTCTGGCGGGTTTTTTATAAACTCTTTACATCTATCTATGTATATGATGTAGATATTTTGGTTTGTTTTATGCTCATCTGCTTGTAGTTTTTCAAAGATAGCTAAAGCCTCTTTAAAGTTTGAGTCTTTATAGTACTCTATAGCTTTATGGTGGGCTTCAAGCTCAGCTAAAACGCTCTTACTTACCCCACTAGGTTCTAAAACTTGCCAAATCTCAACAGGCTCATTTTTACCCTTTAGCATAACTAAGTCTAAAAATCTAAAAGTATAATCCCCTTTTAGTTTCTCTTTTGTGTAGTTTGTTATATTTAGCCTTGAGTTGTAGTATTTGCATAGCGATTCGGTTCGCGAACCTATGTTTATAGCATCACCTATAACAGTATAATCACTTCTGCTATCGCTCCCCATCTCACCCACTATAACCTCACCACTATTTATACCTATGCCTATATCTAAGTGTGGGAGATTATCTTTAGCAAACTGCTCATTTAGCACATCAAGGTACTTTAACTGCTCTAGTGCTGCTTGAAGTGCCAAATCTGCATGGTTTTTAACATCTAGCGGTGCATTCCAGTATGCCATAATAGCATCACCGATAAACTTATCGATAGTCCCTTGATGTTTTATGATGATCTCACTCATCGGGCTCATATAGCGGTTTAGGTAGGCGATAAGCTCTTTTGGAGTTAGCTTCTCAGATATCGAACTAAAACCCCTTATGTCACTAAAAAATATACTAACCTCTTTATTTGCAACACTAAGTTTATTCTCATCTAAATTTTTTAGTATCTCATCCATAACATTTTTTGATACTTTTGAAGCAAACTTTGCTTTTATGGCTCTTTGTTGTTTGAGTGAGTAGAAAAACTCAACTATCACACTAAGGACAAAAGATAAAACCATACTAAGTAATATAAAAATAGTGTTTAAAGAGATACCATACTCAAAAAATAGCTTATAGTTTAAAGCGATAAAAGCCCCTAAAATAAGGAGAAAAAGGGTTATTTTTAGTAAAAGTGGTACAAAGGCTATAACTAAAACTACAAAAAAACTAGATACAAAGATACTAAAGATGTTTAGCCCATCTCCATATGGTGGTTTTTGTATAAAATCACCACTTAGTATGTTGTCTATGATATTAGCATGTATCTCAACACCTGCAAAAACTTCGCTAAAAGGAGTCGCTCTAAGATCAAGCAAACCTATAGCACTAGTCCCTACTAAAACTATCGCATCTTCAAGGCTCTCATCTGGTTTATCGTAGATATCTTTAGCACTTACATAAGTAAAACTCTTCTCATCTCCTCGGTAGTTTATAAGTAGCCGCCCGTAGCTATCTGTTGGGATACTTAGCTCATCTAGAGTTATGTTCTCTACCCCATTTTTGCCGTAGTTCACATATACCCTACTCGCCCCATACAAGGCTCTTATCATCTCCAAACTTAGTGATGGGTAGAGCATATCATCCATACTTATGAGTAGCGGGGCTAATCTTATAATGCCATCTTGGTTTGGTAGTATGTTGAAAAAACCGCTAGAGTAAGCACTATCTTGAAGTATATCTATGTTTAATCTAACAGATGGAGCCTCAAGTATGTAGCCATCTTCTTTGTTTTTCTCTACAAAAACCGCAGGGATAGATGGAGTTTTTAAGGTGTTTTTTTGGTTAAAATCAAAACTATAACCTAGTATAGTAGGGGTTTGGGATAAGGTTTTAGCTAGTATCTCATCGTAGTTTTCAAGCTCCATATCTAGGTTTAGTTTTTTGGCTAAAAGTGATGGTGAAGTTCTATCATCTTCTGCAAAAACCATATCTAGCCCTATGATGGCGACTTTGCTTTTTGTAAGATTTTCAAGTATCTTAGCGACTATGTCTCTACTCCATGGCCACTGTGAAAACCTCTCTAAAGATGGCTCATCTATATCGACTATAACTATCTTGTGTTTTGGCTCTATCGCCCCTCTATGGGTAAAAAAACTATCTTTTATCCTATCATCAAAACTACTAAGTAGGTTAGGGAAAAATATATAAATACCGCTAAAAAAACTAGATACCAAAAAAGCTACAAGCAGGTAGTTTGCTACTTTTTTAAATATCGTTTTGCTCATCTAATAGCTCATCTTTTACATAATCACTAAAAGCTTTTGATCTCTTAAAAAACTCTAAAAGCTCACCATCCATCTCGCCATCTTTTACCATAAAGCCTAATATTTTAAAGACTTCTGAAAGCTTTTTTATACCCTTGTATGGCCTATCTTTTGATGTTAGAGCCTCAAATATATCGCTTAAAACAAGTATGCTATCTTCTAGTGTTAGCTCATCTTTACTTAGCCCTCTAGGGTAGCCCTTGCCGTTTAGTTTTTCGTGGTGATTTACCGCTATCTCAAAAACTTTTGAGTACTTTTTAGGAAACTTTAGTGAGCTTAACATATCGTAAGATAACTTTACATGAGAGTTCATAATCTCTTTTTGCTCATCTGTTAGTGTCCCTCTTTTTATGCTTAAGTTATAAAGCTCATCATCACTCAAAAGATTAAACTCTTTGTTATCTATCTTGTACCTATAGGCTGAAACCTCATGAAGTCTAGCGATATCTTCATCTCTCATAAACTCGCCACCTATATTTGCTTTTTGTATAAAATCGGAGTCGTTTTCTAGCTTTTTTATAGCTTTTTCATAATCACTATCGCTAAGTTTTAGAGTTAGTTTTTCTACAAGAAGCTCTTTTTTTATAAGCTCAACTCTTAGTTTTACAAGCTCAACCCCATCCATCAACCCCTCTAGCTTAGTAGCTTTATCTACCACCCATTCTGGTATAGAGATCTTGCCTATATCGTGGAGTTTAGCAGCTAGTTCAAACTGCTTTATATCGTTTTTATCATAAAACACATCTTTATATATACCATCATCTTGGCTTATAGACTCCGCTATCATCGGGGCTAGTTTTATAAGATTTTTTATATGGTTTGAGGTGTGTTTTGACTTAGCATCGATCGCACTAGCGATAGAACTAGCAAAAGCATCAAAAAACTCCTCAAGTGACTCAACTAAGTGGGTATTTGTAAGTGCCATCGCTACTTGAGAAGCTAGTGCGGTTATAATCTTCTCATCATACTCACTAAAATAATCCTGCATACTATCTTGCTCTTTGTTTATAAGTTGCAAGGCACCTATAACATCATTTTCATGGTTTATAAGTGGTGTTACTAACATAGATTTTGTCTTATAACCACTCTTTTTATCGAAGTTTTTACTCCCCTCAAAGTTAAACTCACTTGTGCTATATATATCTTTTATATTTATGGTTTTACTATCTAACACACTAACCACCGCCACCATAGAGCGGTTTTGTTGCTCATCTTTATATAGTGGCAACGATGCCCACTCTATCTTTTGCTCATCTGTACCTAAGCTAACATCTAAGGTTTTGTTTATCACCACCTTAAAATCTAAGTGCTTTTTATCTTCACTTAAAAGATATAGTGTCCCACCATCACTTTTTGTTATCTCTATGGCTAGATGGAGTATCATCTCATTTAGTCTATCGCGGTTTTGCTGTTTTGCTAACTCTAGATTTATATCTAGTATGCGGTCAAATATCTCACTATCGCTTATGCTTTTGTTTAGCCTTAGTGAGTTTATATCTATCGCATCTCTATCTTCTAAAAAAGTTATGCAAAGATTTGGGAGTGTGAAACTGTCTATCTCTTTTTTTATATCTGATTTGTATGTCGCTTTTGTATGGTGTAAAAACACTTCGATACCTTGCTTTTTTAAACCGCTTAACATCTGGTAAAGATGAGACGGCACTAAGTGTTTTGTGGTAGTTGCTAGTTCACTTAACTCATCTGTAAATGAGCACTCTAAAAACAGAGCCTTAAGGGTAGTTATGGTGTTTAACTTTGAGATGAGCTGCATATCTAAAGGGGTATCGCCACTTATAAAAAAACTAGAGCTGTTTTTTGTTACAAGATACCCAAATGAGCCTTTAGTGTGTTGTGTTTTTATGGCCCTTAGGCTAAATTCACCTATATCTATACTCTCATCTTCATCAAGTGGTATAAAACTCAACTGATTTTTATCTGAGTCTCTTAGCCTAATATGAGAAAAATCGGGCCATATAGTGCCGTTTAATATGTGTTTTTGAAGTTCATCTAGTGTGTGTTTTGAAGCATATATATGGAGTGGGGTCGATCTTTTTGTGAAAAAAGTTTCAGCCAAAAAGGCGATATCGACTATATGGTCTAAGTGGGAGTGAGTTAAGAAAATATGCTCTATATGTAGTGCATCATCACCAAGCGAATTTATGATATTTCCAGCATCTATCGCTATGTTTTGCCCAATAGCAAAAGATGTTGTACCTACACCTTTTTCCTTACTGCCACCACTCCCTAAAACTCTTATAAAATCCATACTAAACCCCTATGTTAGTTTACTAATTATAGCAGAAGTCGTTTCAAACTTAAGACTTTAGCATAAGACTCTAAAGCATATTAAAATATCACTTCAAAAAGCCAATAGGAATAGCATACATATTTTCATCAATTTCTAAAAATGTATCTCCCATATATAAAATTATCCCTTTGTCAAACTCTTTATTTATCTCATCTTTAAGGCTATATATATGTTTAAAATCATCTTTTTTTACTGTTTTTGAAGCTTTAATCTCAAGAGCAATAATTTTATCTGAATACTCTAAAATAAAATCTATCTCTTTTTTATCTGTAGTTCTGTAATAGTATAAATTAACTCTATTTTTTGCATAAGAGTTTGCTTTTAAAAGTTCGCTAAAAATAAATGTCTCTAAAATCTCACCTTTAAAAGGAGATTTATCACACTCTTCTTCACTAGAAATTTGAAGTAAATGGCAAAGAACCCCCGTGTCGATAGAGAAAATCTTTGGAGTTTTTACTAATCTTTTTAGTTGATTATTAAAATATGGCTGAAGCTTTTGTATTTGGTAGGTGTGTTCTAAAACATTAAAATAGCTATCAAATGTTCTTCCATCGAGTCCAACCTCTGTTTGGATATCATTTTTATTAAAAATATTTCCACTTCTAAACATACAAAGCTTGTACATATTTATAAATTTATCCATATTTCTAATATTTGCCAACTCTTTTGCATCTGATTCTATATATGTTCTTATATATGAGCTAAACCATAGATATTTCCCTTTTTTACTATCAATTTTGCTAATTTCTGGGTAACCACCATCTATGATATCTTTTTCTATACTAATATCTTCATATTTTCTCAATATATAAACATCCAAATCTTTTGAAAAAATATCAAGGATATTATCGCTATTTTGATTTTTCTCTTTTAGTGAAAAAGGATAAAGTTCAACTATTCCAATTCTTCCAGCTAAAGAGTCTGATATATCTTTAAAACCTTGCAAAGATGCAGAGCCTGTTAAGATAAACTCTCCATTTTTTCTATCTTTGTCTACATACTCTTTTATTGAGATAAGTATTTGTGGCAATCTTTGAATCTCATCTATAACAACAGGCTTTTCTAAACTCTCTATAAATCCTTTTGGATTGTTTTTTGCCATTTCATATATATTTATATCATCTAAAGTTATATAATTCTCAATATTTAAGTGAAGTGCTAAGGTAGATTTTCCAACTTGTCTAGCTCCACTTATAAGTAAAACTGGAAAAAATTTCTGATACTCTTTTATATCATCTATGATTAATCTTTTAATATACACATCATACTCCTTAAATTTTATGTAGTATGATACAGTTTTTTACATTTAATTTTACTTGATAGCTTAAGACCCTGAACCTTGTTCAGGGTAATAAAAAAAAAGGGGGGGGATTAGAGATTGTTATCTTTTTTGTATTTTAAGATGATATTATAAGCCTCATCTTTGAGTCTTAGCTTCTCTTTTTTAAGGTTGTCTATCTCTATATCTGTTAATAGTTCATGACCTTTTTCAGCATTTATGATTCTCTCATCTAGCTCATTGTGTGTGTGAAATATCTTTAAAAAACGGGCATTTGCAGCTTCGTTCTCTTTCATATGAGTTATGATGTCACGGTATTCGTGTAGCATTGTGATTCCTTAATATTTTTTTGAAATTTTACCACACATAAATATATATTATCCTAAAACCAAGCTTCGATTTTACCATTTAGCTCACAACCATAGTTTAGTGAAGTTTTATCATCTACCACAAAACTATGATTTGGCTCAAAAAGTAGTGTATCTATCTTTTTGCCAACCTCTATAACCCCACCATCTTCACCAAGTGTTTTTAGTGGATTTTTTACACAAAGCTCAACTAATCTTGACATAGATATAGTTTTTGTTTTAACAAACTTTGAGTAATAGGCACTAAGAGCATCACTAAGCCCATCACATCCATAAGCAGCATCGTAAAATGCTATCTCTTTATATAGTGGGCTTGATGGCTGATGTAGGGTGCTTAACATATCTATATCACCATTTGCTAAGTACTCAAGTAGCTCAAATCTATCGCTTTGTGAAGCTAGTGGCGGGTTTAGTTTTGCATAAGTGTTAAAACCTTTGCACGACTCATCGGTATGAAGTAAATGGTGGATAGAGACTTCGCACTTTACATCTACACCATCTTTTTTTGCCTGTTTTATAAGGTAGATTGAGCGGGGTGAAGCGAGAGATTTAAAAACTATACTTATCTTAAACTCCCTTGCTATCTCTATCATTCTAGATACATGCAAAACTTCGCTAAGATCGGGGATACCAGCTAGTCCTAGTTTTGAGCTAACATCACCCTCCAACATTACACCACTTGAGATGAGTGAGTTATCTTCTGCTTTTACAAATAGTGTAACACCATACATCTGTGAATACTGAGCTATCCTTATAGCTAAATCATTTTTAGCTATAGTACTCATATATACAGCCTTAGCACCCTTTTTTAAGAGTATGGCTATATTGCTTAGCGAAGCATCCTCTTTTAGAGTGTTTATAGCTAAATCTACCTTTGCGCCACTTAGATCATGGAGTGCATTTTGAGCAAACTCTAAAGCTATCTCATTATCTAGTGGCGGAGTTGTAGTTGGGTTTAAAACCACCCGCCCTACTCCCCCCGCTTTTGCAACTAAGCTTAACTCTTTGATGTTTTTAGCGCTAAGTGAGCCATCTAGAACATTAACATTTAGATCAACTAACATCGGAAGTAAAAACTTACCACTACCATCTATAAACTCATCTGTTTTTATATCTTTTTCTATCTGCTTGATAACACCATCTACTATCTCTATATCGCTTAGTATCTCTTTATTTGCATCGCAAATTGTTACATTTTTAATAACCATTTATCCTCCTTAGTGCATTTTTATATATAGGCTCATCTATAAAGCCATACTCTTTTGTGTCAAACCCGCTTATACCTTTTGCCCTTTGAGCCTCAAAAAGCTCTACTATATCTTTAGCCTCTTTTAACTCATCTTCATCTAGCTTTAAAATCTGCTGGAGTAAATCTACTTGAGTTGGTGAAATACAAGCGATAGCATCATAACTCATACTTTTTGCTAACTCCACAAACTCCTTAAAACTAGCTATATCTCTATGGTTTTGGTATATAAATGAGATAGGCTTAACCCCTATAGCTTTTGAAGTTAGCAAAAAATGTGCAAGTATATGTTTTAAGAGTGGATTTGATGGTGTTATAATATTTTTGTTTATGTTCATATCGGCAACAAGATCGTATATGCCTAGATAAAAAGCATCTACATAGCCACCAAAACTAGCTAGATTTTGCCATGCCTCTTTTGTCTCTATGCTTATGTGAAGCTCTATTTGTTCATCTAAAAGCTCTCTTATGGAGATTATTTCATCTTTTGATTTTATCTTAGGAACCCTTATGGCATCGGGCATAAAAGCATTTAAAAAAGCTATCTCATCGTATCCGCCACTACTTAGCTCATTTACCCTAACTATAAGTTTTTTCTCACACTTTTGGTGAATCGATAAAAAATAAGCACACAAAAGCAGTGCAAAAGGTTTTTGCTCTTCACTCACTCCATCTTCAAGATTTAAGATAATACTATCGGTTTTAAGCTCATCTATCTTTAAAAGATGTTTTAGATTATGTGCTGAGAGCATAAGCGGTGAGCGGTAGGAGGTGGTTTTATTTAACTCTCTATTTTTTGATACTACAAGTTTTTTTAAAGCCTCAATATCTTTTGTTTCGTAAGCTTTTATGATCTTATTTAGCATCTTTATTTTTCTCTTCTAAGTAGTAATGGAGTGTGCTTATCTCGCTATCTGTTAAAAAGTAGCGGGGCATACCTTTTATGCGTCTATTTAGTGCATAGTAAAACTCTGCATACTCAAGGGTGTTTATAGCAGGAGCTACAAACTCTTTTTTTAAAATCTTATCACTTTTTCTCTCACCATATTTGGCTAAAACAAGCCCTTCGCCTTTAGTGCCATGGCACTTGTTGCACCCTATGCCACGGGGGTTTTCATACAAAGATGAGGCATACTCCATAGGGGTTATAAATGAGCTATCTCCTAAGAGAAAAAACATAGGATATAGTAGAAGTAAAAAGGGTCTCTTTAACATAAAGTGCTATAATATCGAAAATTTTATTTAAGAGGGATAAATGCAACTACTAGACGGGAAAACACTAGCCAAAAAGATAGAAGATAGAGTAAAACAAGAGACAAAAGAGTTTAAAACAAAACACGGTTTAACCCCTGGTTTGGCTGTAGTACTAGTAGGACAAGACCCCGCGAGTGCCGCTTATGTTGGTATGAAGAAAAAAGCTTGTGATAGAGTTGGTTTTTACTCCATAACTCATGAAATGCCTGAAGATTTAAGTCAAGAGACTATAGAAAACACCATAAAAATGATGAATAACAACCCAAATATAGATGGCATACTTATCCAGCTTCCACTCCCAAAACATATAGATACTACAAAACTTTTAGAGCTAGTCGATCCCGCTAAAGATGTAGATGGTTTTCACCCTTATAATGTCGGCAGACTCACAACAAATCTTGATGGCTTTGTCCCTTGTACCCCGCTTGGAGTTATGGAGCTTTTAGCTGAGTATAACATAGATGTAAAGGGTAAAAACTGTGTAGTAGTTGGAGCTTCAAACATTGTTGGAAAGCCGATGGCATCGCTACTTCTAAATGCAAATGCTACAGTTGAAGTGTGTCATATATTTACAGATGATCTTAAAAAACATACACTAAATGCAGATATGATTTTTGTAGGTGCAGGTGTTATAAACCTTATAAAAGAAGATATGGTAAAAGATGGTGCCATTATAGTAGATATAGGTATAAACAAAACTAGCGAAGGTGCTTTAGTGGGTGATGTCGATTTTGATAGAGTCTCTAAAAAAAGCTCATATATAACCCCCGTTCCGGGTGGAGTTGGTCCTATGACTATAGCTATGCTACTAAGCAACACTCTAAAAGCAGCAAAATTAAACCAAGCAAAAAGGGTCTAGATGAGAGAGTTTTTACTTAAACTCTATAGGTTTTCAAACTCATGGACGGGGACTATTGTTATAGTTTTGTTTGTGATATTTTTTGTAGCACAAGCTTTTAGAATCCCTAGTGGTTCTATGAAAGACTCACTCCTTATAGGTGATCATCTTTTTGCTAAAAAGTTTGCTTATGGTATCCCTATGCCACATCTACCTTTTTTAGAAGTATCTATCATGCCATGGAGTGATAAGTTAAAACTCTTTGATGGAGCAAAACCAAAAAGGGGCGATGTTGTTATATTTAGACCACCCCACGATATAAAAAACCACTTTGTAAAAAGGTGTGTAGCCCTACCAAACGATGAGCTTTTTTTAGAGGATAAAAATCTATATCTTCACCCGCACGAGGGAGATGAGTATATAAAACAGACCTATAAAGATTTTGAAGTGGTAGAGAGGTATGGAAAACTATGGGTCAAAAACCCCTATAAAAAAGATCACCCTGGGATCCATAATGATGAAAAGTTTACAAGAGACTCACTCTTAGTTGCCGATATGAATGGACATATCAAAAAAACGATATCTTCTAGCGAGTACCAAACCTATAGCAAAAACCCATCTACTATCATAAGACCTACCATAGAGATATTTCCAAAAATGTTTGATATGGAAGTTGTAAAAGTAGAAGATGATCACTACTATATGATGGGGGATAACCGCGACCACTCAAACGATAGCAGGTATTGGGGATCTGTACCGTATGAAAACATAGAAGGAACCCCATGGATAGTCTACTTTAGCATAGATGAAAACTACGAAATAAGATGGGATAGAGTTGGCAAAACTCCAGATGAGCTTGAGAAAAAAACCCATCTAGATAAAGCTATAGCAGAGAGAATACTTAAAGATAAAGATGACCATGGACTCTATTGATCTACTAAAACTACTAGCAGCGGTGTTATCTTTAGCCATAGCTATCATAGGGCATGAGATTATGCACGGTCTTGTAGCTTATGCTTATGGTGATAGTACTGCTAAAAATGCAGGACGACTTAGCATAAACCCCATCAAACACATAGATATGGTTGGAACTATCATAGTCCCTGCTATGATGTACTTTTTACCGATGCTCTTAGGTGCAGGGGGTGGGTTTTTGTTTGGATGGGCAAAACCTGTACCAGTTGATATGCGAAAAGTTCATGCTAAAGGTGGCTACAATGCAGCTATGCAGGTAGATTTGGCTGGGATATTTTACAATTTTAGCTTAGCAACAGTTGCTTCGGTGTTTTTAGTAATGATGCAAGCTCCTACAACTGCCGATTCGACACTTTATCTATTTACCTATATATTTGCTATGCAGTTAGTTATCATAAATGTAGTCTTAGGGGTTTTTAACCTTTTACCTATACCACAGTTTGATGGTGCCAATTTTTTAAGCCACTTAGCACTAAAATACAACAAACAAGAGATAGCTAACTTTTTTTATAAGTATGAAAAATATAGCCTAATTATAGTTTTAATCGTAATAGCAACACCTATAAAAGAGTATGTACTTTTTCTACCAGTTAGAGTCATACTAAATCTACTAAGCAGCTAAGGAGAAATTTTGAAGTTTTATATAGCAACAGATCATGCGGGAGTTGATCTAAAGGATTACACAGTAGAGTATCTAAGAGCAAAGGGTCATGAGGTAGAAGATCTTGGACCTTTTAGTAAAGATAGAGTTGATTATCCTGATTTTGCACAAAAAGTTTGTGAAGCGGTACTAAGCGATAGCTCATCTCAAGGGATCCTTATATGTGGAAGTGGCATAGGGATGAGTATGGCGGCAAATAGCTACAAAGGTATAAGAGCGGCACTTTGTCATGAGGCATATACGGCTCAAGTTGCAAGGGCTCACAATGATGCAAATGTGTTGTGTTTTGGTGAGCGAATTGTTGGTCGTGGCATAGCTGAATCTATACTAGATAGTTGGTGTAGTAACGGTTTTGATGGTGGAAGACATACTCAAAGAGTCGCTAAGATAGAGGCATTAAAATAATGTTTACTCAGTGGTCACTCTTAACTTTACTAGCACTCCTTAGTGTATATCTTTTTGTAAAGATGTTTTACTTTAAAAGCATAAACACAAAAGAGCAAAAGAGCAATGACCTTATGAAGCTAACGATACAAGAGGCGGAGATACTTATAAGAAAGTACCAAATCCAGCTTCAAAGAGCCTTAGGAAATGTTGATATACTAAGCGAAGAGTTATCAAAACTAAGAAATGAACTAAAGATACTAAAACAAAGAAATACAAAACATAGAGGTGAAGTTGAGAGACTAAACTCTAAGATAAAAGCTCTTGAGAGCCGTATTGATGCACTGATATAGGAGAGGTGATGGAGGATTTAAAACTTATAGAAAATGCGATAAGAGATGTTGTTGATTTTCCAAAAGAGGGGATAGTTTTTAAAGATATTACAACTCTTTTAAATGACAAAGTCGCCTACACCACTCTTATGAATCACCTTGTAGATAGATATAAAAACTACAACTTAGACTTTATAGCGGGGATTGAGGCTAGAGGGTTTATATTTGGTGCTGCACTAGCTGCTATGCTTGGAGTTGGTTTTGTGCCCATAAGAAAAAAAGGGAAACTCCCACACACTACCATATCGCACAAATATGCCCTTGAGTATGGTTTTGATGAGGTTGAGATACACATAGATGCTTTTAGAGATAAACAAGATGCAAAGGTTTTGCTAGTAGATGATCTTATAGCAACAGGTGGAACTGCTCTAGCGGCTGCAAAACTTATAAATGAGAGTGGTGCAAAGTGTGTTGAGGCTTGTTTTGTGGTGTGGCTTAGTTTTTTAGATGGCGATAAAAAGCTTCAAGAGATTATCCCAACATATAAAATAGTGGAAGTAAAATGAGATATATACCAAAACCATCAAAATTTGATCCCATAAATGGACACTTTGGCACTTTTAGTGATACCACAGTAGCTTTTGGCGGACGATATGTCCCCGAAACACTTATGCCTGCACTTTTAAAACTTGAAGAGGAGTACAACTCCATAAGATTTGATGAGAGCTTTTGGGATGAGGTAAACTACTACCTAAAAGAGTATGTAGGTCGTCCATCTCCGCTATATTTTGCTAAAAATATCTCAGATGAATTGGGGGCAAAAGTCTATCTTAAAAGAGAGGACTTAAACCATACAGGGGCCCATAAAGTAAACAATGTTATAGCTCAAGGGCTTATGGCAAAAAGGTTGGGTTACAAAAAAGTTATAGCCGAAACAGGAGCGGGTCAGCATGGTGTGGCAACTGCTACTATATCGGCACTTCTAGGGCTTGAGTGTGAAGTTTTTATGGGTGCAAAAGATGCCGCAAGGCAAGAGCTAAATGTATTTCGCATGAAACTCTTAGGTGCAAAAGTACATGAGGTAAAAAATGGGAGCCAAACTCTAAAAGATGCTATGAATGAAGCTATAAGGCACTGGGTAAGCAATGCTAGAGATACTTTTTATATCATAGGAACTGTAGCAGGTCCACACCCCTACCCCCTTATGGTTAGGGATTTTCAAGCTATCATCGGTTATGAAGCAAGGGCGCAGATACTACAAAAAGAGAATCGCCTACCAGATCACATCATCGCTTGTATAGGTGGCGGGAGCAATGCTATAGGTATGTTTCACCACTTTTTAGAAGATGAAGGGGTTGAGTGTATAGGTGTTGAAGCGGGTGGACTAGGTATCGACACCACTAAACACGGCTCATCACTAAATCGCGGAAGAGCTGGAGTACTTCATGGTCAAATGAGCTACTTGCTTCAAGATGAAGATGGGCAAATACTAGAGGCTCACTCTATCTCTGCGGGGCTTGATTACCCTGGCATAGGACCTGAACACTCTTACCATTTTGATGCTAAAAATGTAACATATAGCTATGTAACAGACAAAGAGGCACTAGATGCTTTTGTATGGCTTAGTCAAAAAGAGGGGATTATACCTGCTTTTGAGTCGGCTCATGCTGTTGCTTATCTTAAAAAGTTTGTTGTAAAAGATAAGCTCATCATAGTAAATCTCTCTGGTAGAGGCGATAAAGATATGATACAAGCTAAAGGGCTTTTGAGTTTTGATTAGAAATTTATCTATTTTGCTCTTTTTGGCACTATTTTTTAGTGGTTGCAACAAGCCAACTATAACTAAAGAGCAACTAGTAGAGATGAATACTGTTTTTTATAAGTGCAACTCTATAGAGATAGAGATGAGATACTTCCCTCTCCATGGAATCGCCGTACTTGTGCTTGACGGCAAGACTCATGAGTTGCAACAACAAGTATCTGCCTCTGGAGTTTGGTACTCAAATGCTAAGTACTCATTTAGAGCTAAAGGTGATGATGGGTGGCTAGAGATCGGTAGAATGGCACCGATGGAGTGCAAAGCTATTTCGGGCTTGATTTAGAAGGAGCTAGTATAGTGCAAGTAAGAGTCTATTATGAAGATACCGATGCAGGTGGGATAGTTTATCACTCAAACTACTTAAACTTTTGTGAAAGAGCAAGAAGTGAAGCTTTTTTTGCAAAAGGTTTAAAACCTTTTATGTCTGATGCCCATTTTGTAGCAAAAAGGATCGAAGCGGAGTATATAGCGAGTGCAAAACTAGGTGATTTGCTACACATAAAAACCTCTTTGGTTGAGTTTAGAGCCGCTTCATTTACACTTTTACAAGAGGTCTATAAAGATGAGCAAAAGCTTTTTGAGCTAAAAATAGTATTAGTTTTCACTAACTACGAAGCAAAAGTAAAAAAGATAGATACTAAAACCAAAGAGCTTATAGAGTCACTTTTTAGTAAAACTCTATAAACTTATCTACCGATGGAGTTAAAAGTTCTATCGGGTAGATAAAGCCGTTATCCTTTAACTCTATATCAAAATCCCTTGGTACATCATAAGCTAGATGGGCAAAAAAGTCGGCTCCAACTGAGGTTGTGTAGTTTATCCAGTCATAAGATATATCATTGTCTAGTAGCGAGTTTACCTCATCTAGCAAGTCGTTGTTTTTAACTATAGAGTTTGCTAGGATGATATTTTTTCTATCGTTATACTGAGTCATCCTAAAAAGTAGCGGTGTGTAGTTTGTCTGAATCGATAGGATATTTTGTGCTTTTATATCATAAAGGGTTAGTTGAGTTAGTATCATAGAACTCTTAACAATAGGTGCATTTATAAATATCGACCCACCTCTAGCACCCGAGCTTTTTTTCACTACACTCTCAAGACTTGTCATCTCAGGTGGAAGGGTAAATACTTTAGCGACACCGCCATTGAAGCTTTGTTGTTGATACTCACTCACCTCTTGAGCTACTCTTGAGTTATCACTAAATATATAGAGTTTATTGGTCGCATACTCCAAAAGTGCATCACTTTGTGCTTTATAATCTATCGCTCCGTAGTAGATATTTTCATAGCTACTTTTAGCATCTCTTTTGTTTATGGTAGGTATGTAGATGAGCATATCACCCTGTGCTTTTGGCATAGAGGCTTCACCTAACTTTGTTAGTGGAGCTATAACATACTTAAAGCCATCTTGCTTTATCTGCTTAAGTGCTATCTCTATACTCTGCTCATCTTCTTTGTCTATCTTGTAAGTTCTTAGCTCATATGGGTAATTTTTTAACATAAGATAAGATAGTGTTGAGTTTGTAACACTTGAAGCATATTTACCTATAGAGTTATAAGGTAAAAGCAGAGCAATTTTTATCGCTTCACCACTCATAATCTCTCTAGGTTTTTGTGAGTAGATAGCTATAAGCTTTTGGTAGTTTACATCTAAAAGTTCCAGATCAGAATCAAGCTCATAAGAGGTACTAGCCAAAAAGGAGAAAATCTTTTTTTTATTCATAAAGTCTATAAGGCACTTTTGCGAACACTCTATACTTGAGAGATTTTGGATATATAAAGATGGCAACGGTATAGGTGATGGTGTATGCTCTTTTGCTAACAAAGCAGAAGCAACCATGGTAAGTGCTAAAAAACTTTTTTTCATAAATAACCTTTTATTGTTTGTAAATCTTGCATAGCTATCTTTTTATCTTTTGGATTTCTAAGCAGATAAGATGGGTGAAATAGCGGTATAAGCTTATAGTTTTTATACTCTATAAAACTTCCTCTAACTTGTTCAAAATCGCTATCTTCGCCCATAAGTTTAGCATAACTACTCTTACCTAAAGCTACTATAACCTTTGGTTTTATAAGCTCTATTTGTGCAAAAAGATAGTTCTTGCAAGAGTCCCACTGGGTAGATGTAGGCTCTTTTTGCTCTAGCGACTTGCACTTTATGGCGTGAGTTATATAGATATCTTCTACCCTAAAACCTAAAACTTTCTCTACCATATTTTTAAGCATCTCTCCACTCTTACCACTATAAAAACTCCCCGTGCTATCTTCTACTATAGATACTTCATAATCTACTATCATCAAAGAGGCATTTGGGTTTCCATAACCACCCATAGGTGTTTTTCTAGATTTGCTAAGATCACAAAGATGGCAAGTTAGCACACTAGAGTGAAGCTCTTGTAGAGTTTTAAAGCTAGTTTGAGTTATTGTAGTTTCTAAAATTAGCGGGTCGGTATAGTTAAATCCTAGCGCTTTTAGTCTATAGAGATTTTGAAGTAGTTTTCTGTTTTGGGTTAGATTCATGGGTGAAATTTTAGCTATTTTAAGACAAAAAATCTACATATGCAAAAAATGTTCCAAACTAACTACTATTTCAGCTTATTTTTCTTAAAATACACCTTATGAGAATAGATAAGTTTTTAAATAGTGTAAATATCACAAAAAGAAGAAGTGTAGCTCAAGATATGCTTCAAAATGGGGTTGTTCAGATAAATGGTGTCGTTGCAAAACCTAGCAAAGATGTAGCTATAGGCTCAATCATAACCATAGAGTACCTAAATGGGTCAAAAAAATACGAGGTACTAAAGATACCAACTACAAAATCGACCCCAAAAAGTGAGCAAGATGAGTATGTAAAGGAGCTAATATGAGCTATGAAGAGGCAAAACTAAACTTTACAAATCTCTTTGAGCATAAGATGAGCGATGAGCAGATGAGGGAGTTTTTGCTAAGTCTAAAACTAGATGAGAGTATAGATGCTAAGACTATAGCCGCAGCGGCAGGGGTTATGAGGAGCTTTGCAACACCATTGCCTATAAGTGAGTCTTTAAGTCAAAAGGCTATAGATATAGTAGGAACAGGAGGCGATAAGATAGGTAGCTTTAACATCTCTTCAACAGTCGCCCTACTCTGTGCTGCAAGTGGGAGTTTAGTAGCAAAACATGGGAGTCGCTCAGTCACTTCAAAATCTGGAAGTGCTGATATGTTTGAGCATTTAGGCATCAGGTTAGATCTAACTCACAAGCAGAGTGCTAAGCTTTTAGAGGAGTGCGGATTTACTTTTATGTTTGTACAAAACTACCACCCTGCTATGAGTTTTATCATGCCCATAAGAAAAACGATACCCGATAAAACAATATTTAATATATTAGGACCACTAACAAACCCTGCTAGTGTTAAAAAGTCACTTTTAGGTGTTTTTAGCCCCACCTTTACTACTAAAATGGCACAAGCTCTAAAGACAAATGGGGCAACTTCAGCTCTAGTGGTAAGCTCGTCTGAGGGGATGGATGAGATAAGTCTGAGTAGCATTACATATGTGAGTGAACTAAAAGATGGAGATATAAAAGAGTATGAGCTAGACCCGCAAGTATATGGTATAAAAAAAGCTCCACTAAGTGCTATAGTTGGCGGTGATGCAAAAACAAATGCCAAAATACTTCACAATATTTTTAGCCAAAATGCAACAGATGCACAAAGAGATATAGTGCTTATAAACTCCGCTGCTGCTTTAGTGGTAGATGGAGTAGCTAGAGATATACAAGATGGTTTAGAGATAGCAAGAGATACTATAAAAAGTAAAAAAGCACTGCAAAAACTAAACCAAATAGTTGAGATATCAAACAAACTATGAGAGTAGCTAAACTAGATGAGCTAGATGCCATAGCTAAAGAGATACTAAATAATATAAAAAATGGAGTCCTTATACTAAGAGGTGATTTAGCGAGTGGCAAAACTACCCTAACAAAAGCTATAGTTAAAGAGTTAGGCTTAGTTGATGAGGTAACTTCACCCACTTTTTCACTCCAAAATAACTATAGCGATAGAGTTTTTCACTACGATATCTACAACAAAGAGATAGAGCATTTTATATCTCTAGGTATGTTAGAGGAGCTAGAAAAAGAAGCCCTTCATATAGTTGAGTGGGGAGATGATAGACTCATAGAGATACTCAAAAAAGTTGGAATAGAGTTTATGGTAGTAGATATCAAAAAAATAGCTAATGATAAGAGGGAGTATAGATTATGCACACACTAAAAGCGGTTGAACTGAAAAAAAAGATAAAATCCCTTGAGATAGTAAAAGGTATAACACTAGATATAAAAAGTGGTGAAGTTGTAGGGCTTTTAGGTCCAAATGGTGCAGGAAAAACAACTACTTTTTATATGATATGTGGGCTTGTAGAGGCTAGTGATGGGAAGGTGTTTTTTGATGATGATGATATATCTATGTTGCCACTCCATCAAAGAGCCATAAAAGGGATAGGTTATTTGCCTCAAGAGGCTTCGATATTTAAAGATTTAAGTGTTGAGGATAACCTTATGGTAGCAGCTGAAGCGACTATAAAAGATGAAAAACAAAGACAAAAGCGTATAGATGAGCTACTAGATATGTTTAACATAGAGCCGATACGAAACCGAAAAGGTATAAGTTTAAGTGGTGGTGAGAGAAGAAGGGCTGAGATAGCTAGAGCTTTAGTGAATTCACCAAAGTTTTTACTTCTAGATGAGCCATTTGCTGGGGTTGATCCTATAGCAGTTGCCGATATACAAAACATCATAAAACAACTCACAACCTACAATATAGGTGTACTCATAACAGACCACAATGTTAGAGAGACTCTAGGGGTTTGCGACCGTGCTTATGTTATGAAAGAGGGTTCACTTTTAGCTAGTGGAACAAGCAAGGAGATAGGGCAAAATGCCGATGTTAGAACTCACTACTTAGGAGAAGAGTTTAAACTCTAAACTATGGCGACTCTTAGGCAGACTCAAAGTGTAGATGTTAAACACAAACTATCAACGACTCTAAGGAGTTGGTTGCCGATACTTCACTCTAGCCTAAGTGAGCTAGAATCGACACTTGAGCCATTTTTACAGACAAATCCGTTAGCTTCACTTAGTAGTGGATTTGAAAAAAGAGTCGATAATTTAGCTCCAAAAAAGAGATTTGAAGATAGTTATAACTCAAGCAGAACAACAGAGTTAGAGGCACTTACTATAAAAAAAGACTCACTTTTTGAGGTGCTAGATGAGCAGATAAACTCAAAACTATTTCCTACCAAAAAATCGCTCGATATCGCTGAGTTTATAATCCAAAACCTTGATGAGAATGGCTACTACGAGGGTGATACTAAAAGTTTTTGCAAATCCAATAACTTAGATGTAGATGAGTTTGAGAGAGTTAGACTAAGGTTTGCCTACCTTGAGCCTGTTGGTGTAGCTAGTATAGATCTTGTGGAGTCTTTTATGTTTCAGCTAGATAGTAGCGATATAAAAGATGAGGCTTATGGCTTAGCTAGAACTATCATAAACAACCTTCAAGATATCCATAGTTACTCAAAAGAGCCCTATTTTAGCGAAGTGATGAGGGTTATAAATAGGTTTAAAAATCCGCCCGCCATAGAGTACCTTGAAGAGTCTATCGATGTTATAGCCGATCTTATGATATACACTGATGATAATGGCGATATAGAGGTAAACCTAAATGATGAGTACTACCCAACCATAACTATAGATAGTGACTATAAGATAGACCATGAGTTTGTTAGCACAAAGCTAAAAGAGGCAAAAAGTCTAGTAGATGCCCTTGATATGCGAAGAGCTACACTTTATAAGATAGGGCTTATGATAGTTGAGTATCAGTATGAGTTTTTTAATGGTGGAGCGATCGCCCCACTTACACTAAAAACCATAGCAGATGAGTTTGGGCACAACCCATCGACGATCTCAAGAGCTATAGCAAACAAATATATAGCTTGTAATCGTGGCACTTTTGCTATGAAGGATTTTTTCACAACTGCTATAGATGAAGATGTATCAAACTCAGCGATAAAAGAGTTTGTGACTCAAGCTATCAAAAATGAAAACAGAGAAAAACCACTAAGCGATATAAAACTTTTAGAGATGATACAAGAGAAATTTAAAGTGCAAATGGTTAGACGAACCATAGCTAAGTACCGAAAACAGCTAAATATCGCAGGTTCTAGTGAGAGAAAAAAACTATATCTGCTCTCAACTAACTAATTAGTTTTTATCTATATAGCTTTTTGTTATACATATCATCTATAACATATACTAAAGCCAGAGCCTCTTTCTCAAGAGTTAAATCATTTTCAATAAGCTTTAACCTACTATTTTCATATATATAGGTTTGTGGAGCTAGATTTGGAACTAGTATAGCAACTTTCTCTTTTTTTCTATAAGCAAAAGTCTCATCAAATAGCATTAGATTCACCTCTTTTTTACCATCATTAAAAAGAGAATTTCCTAAAATCGGATAAGATAAATCAAGCCCTATTAAATCTAGTGCAGTAGCCAAAACATCGGGTTGCGATGTAAGTTTTGTAAAAACTTGAGGCTTTATATCTTGCGATACTATCACGGCTGGTATCTGAAACATATTTATAGGAACTACCTCATCTCCATAAACTCTTACATTGTGATCAGCCACTACTACAAAAACTGTATCTTTGTAGTAATTCTCTTGTTTTGCTAGTTCAAAAAATCTTCCTATTGAAAAATCGGCATACTTTATAGCATTTTGTACACTATTTTTAGGAAAATCTTTTTCAAACTCTATTTTGCCATCTGGTAGCTCAAATGGCATATGGTTTGAAGAGCTAAATACTACACTTACAAACTTTTCATCTTTTTTAGCATACTCTTTGAAAACCTCATTTGCTTTTATCATCAAATCCTCATCACTAACGCCCCAAGTGCTTTTAAAAGTAGGATTTTTATAATCTTTCTCTTCTATAATCTCATCAAATCCATTTCCCATATACCAACTTCGCATATTATCAAACCTAGCCTCTCCACCATAAATAAAGCTAGATTTATATCCAAATGGTTTTAAAAGTGAAGCGACTGTAAAAAAGTCATTTTGTGATTTGTTTCTTTTTAAAACCTCTTCTCCAACTAGTGGTAAAGTCCCGCTACTTAAAGCCGCTAAGCCTCTTATGCTCCTCGTTCCATTTGAGTAAAGGTTTGTGAAACTAAGATAATTTTTAGCTAACAAATCAATATTTGGTGTAAGATTTGTATCTCCTATAAATCCTGTAAACTGAGCACCTAAACTCTCTTCTACTATGATAACTAGGTTTTTTGGCTCTTTATATTTGAAGTTGGTTTTAACCTCTCTATTAAATGGTTTTTGCTTATCTGTATATGAGATATTTAAAGCATTTGAAACCAAACTATAAGCCTCATCTATATCGATTTTTCCATATTTATTTATATTTGAACTAGCTCTTTTATTTGAGTAGTAGGCATACCCTAAAGAGTAAAGGGAGTTTTTTGTAACTTCATTTAAAATTCTATTTGTACTAAAGAGTGCATCGGAAATATTTGCAGGTCTATGTGCAAAAGATGAGCGAATTCCAACAAAAAGCAGAAGTAGTACTGGCAAAAGTAGCGATAATCTTTTTATATAAGTAGTTTTAAAAACCTCCTCAAATCTTAAAAAACTAGTTTTAACATATAACTTATAAGCAATCAGCATTAAAAATGTAGCAAAAATGATCTCTAATTTATAATCTTTAAATAGCAGATCTCCTACCTCTTTTGGGTACTCTAAATACTCTATAAAAAGATAATTTGGTCTTAAATCATACTCAAAAAAGAAAGGAAAAGTAGCAGACTCAATAAAAATAGCCACAAGTAAAAAAACTAAAATATAGTAGCTTACAAACTTTGAAGATATTTTTGAAAATATTTTAGGAGATAGAGCCAATATAATTGTAGGAATTGTTAAAATTATTGCTACAACAATAGTGTCCATTCTCAAACCATATAAAAAAGTAAGAGCTGCATAAGAGAGGCTAAACTCACTAAATCTACCAAAAAATATAGCAAAAAGTATAACTCTTGTTGTGAAAAAGATAGCGATAAAAAGAAAATAGGTTTTTAAGAGTTCACGAAGAAAAAACACTTATGCTCCGATGGCAATTTTTTATAAGTGCTATTGTATTGCACTTTTAACCAACAGCTTAGCTAAGTCGATAAAATTTTTATGATTTTAGATTCTGAATCAAGTTCAGAATGACAAGGTTTGAAATCTAGTCATTCCAGACTTGAAACTTTAGTCATTCCAGACTTAATCTGGAATCTACACCATAAAACTCAAAAATCTTAAGTGTTACCAAAAAGTACTATGGTTAAAAAATATTTAAATATTTTGTAATTTATTCTATCTATTTATACCTACTTAAGTTTTTTAGGAATAAAATGAAATTTGATTTTATTTTTCTAAAGGATTTAACATGGCAAGATTGGTAGTAATGGGGGGCGGGGTCTCGGGGCATACAGCCGCAACTTTTGCGGCTAAATGGCTCGGCTCATCTCACGAGGTAGTCGTTGTAACACCCAACTCAAAATGGAACTGGATCCCATCAAATATATGGGTTGGTATAGGCGAAATGAGCAAAGAAGATGTAACATTTGATCTTGAACCTGTTTATAAAAAAGCTGGGATCACCTACAAACAAGCTAAAGCGGTTTCTATAAACCCAGAGGGTAGCAAAACTCACACAAAACCTTTTATCACCATAGAGTACACATCTACTGCTAAAAATGCTCAAAGTGAAGAGCTAGAGTATGACTACCTTATAAATGCGACAGGACCAAAACTAAACTTTGGAGCAACTGAGGGGTTAGGGCCTGATGGCGAAGGACATACAGTATCTGTTTGTACAGCCGATCATGCCCTCCATGCTTCACATGAGCTTAAAAAAGTTATCCAAAAGATGAAAAATGGGCAAAAGCAAAAGATACTAGTTGGTACAGGGCATGGTACTTGTACTTGTCAAGGTGCCGCTTTTGAGTATATATTTAACATAGAACATGAGCTAAGAAAAGCAGGTGTTCGCGATAAGGCCGATATCAAGTGGATATCAAATGAGGCATTTTTAGGTGACTTTGGTATGGGTGGATTGCATATGAAAGTTGGCGGATATGTTGTTAGTTCTAGAATATTTACCGAATCACTCTTTGCAGAGAGGGGAGTTGAATACATCACAGGTGCTCATGTAAATAAAGTTGAAGCGGGTAAAGCTCACTATGAACTACTAGATGGCACAAGTGGTGTTGAGGAGTTTGATTTTTCAATGCTTATCCCACCTTTTGCAGGAGTTGGTCTAAAAGCTTACGATAAAGAGGGTAACGATATAACAGATGTAGTTTTTGCACCAAATGGTTTTATGAAAGTTGATGGTGATTATACAGCTAAACCTTATAGTGAGTGGAAGGCATCTGACTGGCCAAAAACATACCAAAACCCAACCTATAAAAATATGTTCGCTTGTGGTATCGCCTTTGCTCCGCCACATATCATATCTAAACCTATGAAATCAGCAAATGGTACAGTTATAAACCCAACTCCTCCTAGAACTGGTATGCCAAGTGGTATCATAGGAAAAGCAGTAGCTCATAGCATCTGCGATATGATCAAGTATGGCGAAAATGCTCATCTTCATGAAGCATCGATGGCTGAGATGGGTGCTGCTTGTGTAGCTAGTGCTGGTAAAGGGTTTTTAGATGGACAAGCTGCTGCCATGACTGTCTATCCTGTTGTTCCTGATTTTGAAAAATACCCTGGAACTGGTCGTGATACAGACTACACTTTTGGTGAGATAGGACTTGCTGGACACTGGATAAAACATATCTTGCACTATCTGTTTATGCACAAAGCTAAGCTAAATACTGGCTGGACACTTATACCAGAATAATAAAAGGAAAAACGATGAAACAAGAAGAGATAAACTTTAGTAAAAACGATGCTTTTAATACATCGATGATCCCAAGCAAAGGTGCTAGATGGCTTAGAAATTGTGCTATTTGGCAATTTATAAGATTTGTGATGATAAATCTTAAAATGCTAGTTGTGGTTAAAAAAAGCCACTAGTTAGATGGTAAAGCAACTTTTAAAGTACCCTGATAAGCGTATAAGGCTTATCAGTGCTACTGTTAGGGATTTTGATAAAAGCCTTGATAGCTTCATAGAAGATATGATAGATACTATGAAAGCTAACAACCTTGAGGCTTTAAGTGCCATACTTATAGGGATACAGTACAACATCATAGTCTTAAAAGAAGATGGTATCTACACACCATACATAAACACTCGCTACATAAAACACTCTGGGACTCAAACCATAACTCAAAGAAGTATCTATTATGATAACATAAGTGTTGATGTGCAAAGGTATGAGAAGATAACTATAGTCTATGAAGATAGTGATGAAAATCAACACTTTAGAGATGTTGAGGGTGAGTTAGCTGCCTCTTTTCAGCAACAGATGGACTATTGCTCTGGAAGCACTTTTGTAGATAGAGTAGATAAAGAGCTAAAAGAGAAAATAGATGCTCATCTTGAGTTTGGTCTTGTTGAAGAGGGTGGAAGTTGCCCTACTGTTTTTTATAGAGACTACTTTAAAAAAGCGGCAAAAATCGTTATGGTTTTACTATTTGCCTCAGGTGGGAGTTACTTTTTTAGTAACTCTATAAGAGAGGCTATTTTTAACATAGATAAGCTACTTTTAGTTCTTGTTCCCTTGCTACTTGTTGCTTACTTTTTCTATGCTCTATATGAGTCTAGAAGATACAAACAGTGTACAAGCTGTCAAATAGGAAATATAATAGGTGGAGTTGCTATATATAGCTTTTGGTTTGTACTAGTGGGTCTTGAGGTGTTTTGGTTAGTTAAAGTGTAGTAAAATCCTCCTCATGACTCCTACACTATTTTTTATAGCCTATGTACTCGCCTTTGGACTCCAAACATACCTTATAAAACGACTTTTTATAGATGATATAAAACTAAAAAACAAGAGATACCTAAGCAGAAGTTTATATATACTTTTTGCTATCTCTTTGCTATACCCACTCGCTAGATACTTTCCACTTGTACCAAACTGGCTCTATTTTTTACTATCACTCCCTATTGGAGTTTTATTTTTAACATTTGGTATAGCAATAGTCCATAAGCTCGTCTCTTTTGGGTGCAAGAGGTTAAAGCTAAATCAAAAAAGGAGAGACTTTTTTAGAAAAACACTAGATATCGGCTCAACTTCGCTAATCTTAGCTACAAACCTAAAAGCGGTAGATAATGCAAGGCACATAGAGCTAGAAGTTGTCGATATAGAGCTAAAAAATCTCAAAAAACCATATAAGTTAGTCCAACTTAGCGATGTCCATATAGGTGGACTTATAGATAGAGAGTTTATAAAAAATCTTGTAAAAAAAGTAAATGTACTAAGTGCTGATGTGGTGGTTATAACAGGTGATTTGGTAGATACAAAGCTAGAGTTTGCAAAATCTGCTATAGATGAGTTAAGTGGGCTAAAAAGCACTTATGGGACATACTTTGTGGTAGGAAATCATGAGTATTTTCATGGAGTAAGTCCCATTATAGAGTATTTAAAAAGCATAGATATAAGAGTTTTGGAAAATGAAAATATCTACATAGGAGCAGACGCTGAGGGGTTTAATCTAGCTGGAGTTTATGATCTTTTTGGCTTTAGATATGCTAAGTTTGAACCCGATATTAACAAGGCACTAAAGGGAGTTAAGGTAAACTCACCAACTCTTCTTCTAGCTCATCAACCAAAATATATCAACTTTTTACACTCCACAGAAGGTATAGATTTGATGCTTAGTGGACACACTCACGGTGGACAACTTTGGCCATTTAACTTTCTAGTCGCACTAGAACAACCCTATGTTAAGGGGCTACACAAACACAACGAACATACTCAAGTCTATGTAAACAAAGGGACAGGTTTTTGGGGACCACCTATGAGACTTGGTGCAAGTAGCGAAATCACACTTATAAATCTCATATAAAAAAATCTAAAAAACAGTGTACAATATACTTTATAAAAACAAAAAGGATGCTATATGTTTTTCTCAAATGCAAAAACCGATGAGCTAAAATCACAAAACACAAAACTACAATCTGATATAGCAACTCTAAATAAAACCATAGATGATTTAAAACTACAACTAGAGCAAAAAAACTCTGAACTAAAAGCTATAAAAACCGACAAATCAAACAACACTGCAAATGATGGGTTAGTTAAACTACTAGTAGATAGCTATGGTGATGGTATGGCTTTTGTTCAAGGGACTATAGAAGAGAACCTAAAAATGCTAAGTCATATCAATGGCACAAATGCTAAAACTGCAACTAGAACACAAGCTCTTCAAGAGCAGACTCAAACTGTTGTCCACTCAGTATCAAACATCCAAAAGATGAGCGAAAATATCCAAAGTGATACCGCTTCACTAAACAACAGTGTCGCTTCGATAACTCAAATCATAAATCTTATAAAAGATATATCAGACCAAACAAACCTACTAGCACTAAATGCAGCCATAGAAGCAGCAAGAGCGGGTGAGCATGGAAGAGGTTTTGCGGTGGTTGCTGATGAGGTTAGAAAACTTGCTGAGAGGACTCAAAAAGCTACTCAAGAGGTTGAGATCAACATAAGTGGGCTAAAACAGACATCAAACACTATGACTGAAGTTAGTGAGTCTTTTCACTCACTATCGGCTGAAGCGATGAGTGTTCTTGATGAGTTTAAAGTAAACATAGAGTATGTTATCAAAAACACAAATGAGATAGTAAATGACACCATAAATGTTACAAACGAGGTAAATGTAAGTAATGGCAAGATAGACCATATAAACCTAAAACTAAGAGGCTATAAAGCTGCATTTTATGGCGATAAAGTAGATATAGAAGATCAGCATAGTTGTAGATTTGGTAAGTGGTTTGGGGGTGAAGTTGTAGGGCTACTATCTTCAAATCAAGATGCAATAAATAAAATATCCCACCACCATGAAGTGGTTCATCAAGGGCTTAAAAGAGCAATAGAGCTATTTGCTCAAAACAAACAAGATGAGGCTCTAAAAGAGATAACAAATGTAGAAAAATCTTCTAAAGAAGGTTTTGAAGTACTTCTAAGTGCTATAAGAAACATTAGAAGATAATGCCTACTCTTTAGAAAAACTTATAAAAGATAAAACTATACCAACCATCAAAGATGGGAGGTATATCGATACAGCAAGCAAATCGTTATTTTTAAGAGCTATAAAACCAACAACCAAAAAAACATAAGCACCTATCCTAAAAGGGTTAAATGAGGCACTTGAGTTTTTAGCAACTGCTTGAAAATCAAGAAGCTTTATCTTTTTTCGCTCCTCTTTTAGCATTGTTTTTATATCCTCATACTCCACCACCTCTTCATCAAAACCAAAAGGGTCAAGTATCTTATCATCAACATCTCTATACTCTTCAAACTGATTTGATTTTAGCTTAGCATCAACCATCTTTTTATAAGAAAACATCGAAGCAGCTATAATCAAGTAAGCGCTTAAAAAAGCGATTTGAAAGTTTATAAAAAACTCAAAAGATATAATGAGCGAAGCTAAGATAACTATCTGAGCTATAGCAAAGTTTTTAATAGCTCTTATCATCATCCTCATCATCTTCTAGCTTTTTTTTGACTCTATACCTATCCTCTTTAGCTAACTCCTCAAAGGCTTTGTACTGCTTTGAGTAGGCTTTATAGATGTTAGATATCGCAGCACCTACACCTATAAAAATACCAACAAACATAGTCCAGTTTGCACCTGTATATTTTTTTAAAAGCAGTCCTATCCCAACACCCATAGCTATAGCAACAACTATAGATATCCCAAGTGAAAGGCTATCGGCTGCCTCTATGATGGGTTTATATTTTGGTTTCTCCTCAGCGCTCATCTACTATAGCCTTAAATACTTTTGCACTAGCTTTTATACAACTCTCTACCATCTCATCTGTTATAGCGGTAGATATAAAGCCCGTCTCATACTGCGAACAAGCAAAGTAAAACCCCTCATCTAACATCTTTGAGTGAAATGATGCAAAAAGTTTATCATCAGAAGTGAGTGCATCTGTAAAGTTTTTTACCGCTTTTTCATTAAAGAAAAACCCAAACATACTACCTCTTGTATCTATTTGCATAGTGATACCTACTTTTTTAGCCTCATCTCTCATACCCTCAACCAATCTAGTAGCTCTTTTATTTAGTGTCTCTATGATGTTTGGATATGTTTGAAGTTTTTTAATAGAAGCTAGTCCCGCCGCCATAGCAACAGGGTTTCCACTTAGTGTACCTGCTTGATAGATAGGACCCTCTGGTGAGAGCTTTGACATGATATCGGCTCTTCCACCAAAAGCACCAACAGGCATACCGCCACCTATAACTTTACCTAAAGTTACCATATCTGGTTTTACTCCACTAATAGACTCAGCCCCATGTAAAGTCGCTCTAAAACCACTCATAACCTCATCAAATATCAAAAGAGTTCCATGCTCATCACAAAGCTCTCTAAGCTTATGTAAAAACTCTTTATCTGCTGGAACTAAGCCCATATTTCCCGCGATCGGCTCTAGTATCACACAAGCTATATTTTTAGAATCCACAAAGCACTTTTTAACCGATTCTATATCGTTATACTCAGCTAGTAGAGTATGTTTTGTAAAATCGGCTGGAACACCAGGTGAGCTAGGATTCCCAAAAGTAGCAGCCCCACTCCCTGCTTGAACTAAAAGTGAGTCGCTATGCCCATGATAACACCCTTTAAACTTTACTATATCATCACGATTTGTATAACCTCTAGCGACTCTTATAGCAGACATTACCGCCTCTGTCCCACTACTTACAAATCTTATCTTCTCTACACTATCAAACAAAGAGATAACTCTAGATGCTAACTCACTCTCAGCCTCAGTTGGTGCCCCAAAACTAAGCCCATGTTTTATAGCATCTATCACCGCTGATTCTATAGACTCATCTCTATGACCAAATATCAGTGGCCCCCAACTCTGTACAAAGTCGATATACTCATTGTCATCGACATCTACTAGTTTTGCACCTTTACCCTCTTTTATAAAGATAGGTGTTCCGCCAACTGATTTGAATGCTCTAACAGGTGAGTTTACACCGCCAGGGATAAGTTTTTGTGCCTCATCAAATGCTTTAATGGAGTTTGATTTATTCATAAAAATAGCCTTAAAATGTTTTTGCTATTATAGTATAATTCGCTAAAAAATGGATTTTACTTGAATAGGTCACTCTTTGCACTCTTTGTAGCAGTACTTATACATCTTCTTTTGGCTATGTTTATATGGATAGCAACCCTTATAAGTCCAAAAAAAGATGAACCTATAGAAGAAGAGAGGGTTAAAGTTTCACTAAAAGAGTATGTGCCACAAAAAAAACCAGAGCCTATAGTTGAGCCAAAAACCAAACCAACACAAGAGCCTATAGAAGCACCACCTATGCCAAAAGGCTCTCAGTTAAAAGAGCTAACCCCAAAACCCATAAAGCCTGAAAAACCTATAAAATACGAAGAGAAAAAAACTCCGCCAAAAAAACCTACTCTAAACAAACCTAAAGAGATAACACCAAAGATAGAACCAAAACCAAAGTTTGAACCACTTCCATCACAAAAACCGATGGTAGAGCTAAAGCCTGAAAAACCAAAAGATGAGTACTCATTTTTAGGTGATTTTATCCCCGATACAAAGCAAAAACAAGAATCAAAAAGCAGTAGCGGTGGAAATATCACATCAGACATAAGAGATCTCTATGGAGATGAGTTTGGCAAACTCTCATCTGAGCAACAAAAATATATACTTGATAATCAAGAGATTATGAGACGAATCACCCAAGAGGTGCTAAACCGTGTCGCTGATGTAAATCTTAGAGGGACAAATCTAAGCAAAAATAGTGTAAATATCATAGAGTTTTATCTCCATCCAAATGGAGATATGAGCGACTTTAAGTTTTTAACAAAGAGTGGCTACTACGAACTAGATAGAACAACTCAAGAGACCATAGAGTTCGCATATGCGAGGTATCCAAGACCAAAAGAGAAGACCCTTATAAGGTATAATGTTTACTATAGGTTTTACTAAAAAGCATAAGCCACAACAGCTCTATAGTGGTCTTGTCTTCTTTGCACCCCACCTACCCCATCATACTCACTAACTCTTTTTGAGTTAAAAACCCTAAAAAGCAGCTCTTTTGTAGGTTTATAGTTTAGCCCAACATCTAACTCCCAAGCACTTTTTCTAGATGCCAAAGCTCCCACTTTCGTATCTGATTTTGAATAGTGAGCATAATCAACCATAACCTTTAGGTTTTTAAGCAAACCATAATCCCCACCAAAACCGTAAGCTTTTACATCATCTCTATAGGCATTTCTAGAAAATATCGTACTAGTATAAGCAGGATCTGCTCCCCAAGCATTAAAGTATCCCATCTCTTTAGCACCTTTTTTATCGCCTGATTTGTTTGTAGCACCATAGATACCCCAGTTTTTACCCCTAAGCTCTATCTTTGCACCTAACATATCAAAATCCTTCTTACCCGCCAAAGCACTCCCTGTGCTTTTTTGCTTTAAGTACTGTGCATATAGCCCTAAAGTTAGACTCTCATCTAGTGGTATCTTTTTGCTTAGCTGAGCATAATAATCTGTTGCTATATCATAAGAGTGATAGAGCCAAAAATCGGCATTAAAATTCTCTATGCCACCATAGCTAACACCAACTACACTTCTACCTTTAGTGTGTTTTACCCCTGCGACTTCACCCATATCGTAAAATCTTGACTGCTCTTTTTTAACTTTAGGGTTATTTACATTAAAAGGTCCTATAGCACCACCTGTTGTACCACCCTCACCTATTAACCCAAAATCTGTCGCCGCTCTAGCACCCATCGACATCTTATCTATATGTCCTAGAGTCACTTTTAGTCCATTTAGTGGCTTTATATATGCCATATATGACTCATAAAAGTTTGGAGTGAGTGAAGCTTGTATCTTTGTAAGTGGTGTATCTAGCTCCCCTCTTCCTACTCTTAAGTCGATATACTCGCTAGTGTAGTCGATATAAGCAGTTCCCAAAACCGCTTTTGAGCCACCACCATGCTTAGATACTAGCCCACCTGCATACTTTTTGTTGTGTTTTGAGTCCCAGTCTGTAAGCCCTGCATCACCATTTACATACATACCTACACCAACCCTTAGGTTTTGTATAAATATACTCGGTGATTCATAACCTACATTTATAAGATACCCACTCCCCTGAGCTGGTGCCCAAGAGTTGCTTTTATCATGAACTACACTCATAAACTTTAACCCCAAATGTGGCACCCCTACATCTTTTGCCATCGCTAAGGTACCAACTAGCGACAAAGCTAATGCTATTTTTACTCTCATTTTATCCCCTTTTATTTGTATATTATAGTATAATTTACTTATGAGATTACTAGTAAGTGCACTTGAACACTCTGCAAATATCCACCTAAAATCACTTAAAGATGAGCTAGGTGATAGTGTAGAACTTATAGGGGTATTTGACAAAAGCTTAGGCGATAGCATAGTTGATCTTCAAAGTCTTGCTATCATGGGTTTTGTTGATGCTATAAAAAAACTTCGCTACTTTTTTAAACTAGCAGATGAGATGGTAGAGTTAGCCGCTAGTGCCGATAAAGTCTTACTTATAGACTCATCGGGCTTTAACCTACCACTAGCTAAAAAGATTCGCAAAAGATACCCACAAAAAGAGATAATCTACTACATACTTCCTCAAGCATGGGCATGGAAAAAATCCCGTATAGCAGTTTTGCAAAAAACCATAACACATCTTTGCTCCATACTCCCTTTTGAGAAAAACTACTACCCAAAAACTGCCCCTATAGAGTATGTAGGACACCCTTTGCTTGATCAGATAAAAGAGTTTAAAGTTGCTATAAATCCTAAAGTAAAAAAAGTTGTTTTTATGGCGGGGAGCAGAAAAGGTGAGATAGTAAAACTTATGGGGGTTTTTCATAAACTTCAAGATGAGCTAAAGCTTGATGCTACCATAGTTATACCAAAACATTTTACAAAAGCAGAAATAAAAGAGCTTTATGGTAATATCGCAAACTTTAAAATATCACACGATGCACACACCTCACTACTTGAGGCCGATTTTGCTTTTATATGTAGCGGAACAGCTACCCTTGAAGCTTCGCTTATAGGGACACCTTTTGTTTTGGTCTATGTTGCTAAAGGGTTTGATTATTTTATAGCTAAAAGCTTGGTAAAACTTGAGTATATTGGACTTGCAAATATTATGTTTAATGATTTTAAACAAAGGGCGATGCACTTAGAGTTTATACAAGATGATGTAGAAGCTAAAAACCTGTTAAAAGCCTTCGATGAAGTAGATAGAAGTAGGTTTTTAGAGGACTCTAAACTCTTAAGGGGGTACTTAAGAGATGGAAGCTCCACAAGAGTTGCACAAATTATAAAAGGTTAGATTATGAGGATAAATTTTATAGACCTAAAGGCACAATATAGTGCCTATAAAGATGAGATAGACAAAGAGGTTTTAGAGGTTTTAAGCTCATCTGTGTTTATAGGTGGAGAAAAACTAGCTGAGTTTGAGAAAAACCTAAGCTTATACACAGGTGCAAAGCACTCCATAGGTTGTAGCAGTGGAACCGATGCACTACTTTTAGCACTTATGGCACTAGATATAAAAGCAGGAGATGAGGTTATAACTACACCTTTTACATTTATAGCAACTGCTGAAGTTATAGCATTTTTAGGTGCTAAAGCGGTTTTTGTAGATATAGATGAAAAAACCTACAATATAGATGTAACAAAGATAGAAGATGCTATAACGGAGCGGACAAAAGCTATTATACCTGTCTCTTTATATGGTCAATGTGCCGATATGGATGCCATAAATGAGATAGCATCAAAAAAAGGTTTAGTTGTTATAGAAGATGCTGCTCAAAGTTTTGGAGCAACCTACAAAACTAAAAAATCATGTAACCTATCAACCATAGCATGTAGTAGTTTTTTCCCATCAAAACCACTTGGAGCTTATGGGGATGGCGGAGCGGTATTTACTAGTGATGATGAGTTAGCCGCGAAGATAAAAATGCTTCTAAATCATGGACAAAATGAGAGATATAAACACAAATATATAGGTATAAATGGTAGGTTAGATGCGATTCAAGCCGCGGTTTTAAATATTAAGCTAAAACACTTCGATAAAGAGGTGCAAGATAGAGACTTTATAGGTAGTCGCTATAGTGACTTGCTAGAGGATTGTGATGTTATAACTCCGCACATAGAGGAGCATAACACATCTGTATATGCGCAATACTCTATCAGGGTAAAAAACAGAGATGAGCTTATAACAAAACTAAATGAAGCTAGTATCCCAACAGCAGTTCACTACCCATTACCACTCCATCTTCAAGAGGCTTTTACCTATCTTGGTTACCATGAGGGTGATTTTAGTGTAGCTGAAAAAGTCTCTAAAGAGATACTCTCACTCCCTATGAGTCCGTTTTTAAGCGAAGCAGAGCAAGACTTTATAGTCAAAACCATAAAAGGGCCTTTAGGGTGTTAAATATAGCAATAGTAGGGCTTGGCATAATGGGTAAAAACCACTACAACACCCTAAAAAACATAAAAGAGCTTAACCTAATAGGTGTTTGTGATGTTATCAAAAATGGTGAGTTTGATGTAGATTTTTATAACGATATAGATAGTATGCTAGAGGCTTTAAAACCAGATGCCATTATTATAGCAACACCAACATTTTTGCATAAAGAGGTGGCTCTTAAGTGCATAAACAAGGGGATCGATCTATTTATAGAAAAACCTGTTGCACCAAATGTAGCAGATGCAAAAGAGATACTAGAGGCTTCTTTAAAAAATGGTACAAAGTGTGCCATAGGGCATATAGAGAGGTTTAATCCTGTGGTTGTAGCACTAAAAAATGAGCTACAAAACCATGAGATACTCTCCATATCTATCCATAGAGATGCCCCATTTCCTACCCGCATAGCAGATGTAGGGATCCTTAGCGATCTCTCGGTTCACGATAGTGATCTTATTAGGTTTATAACTAAAAAAGAGATAGTTAATTCAGCCGTATTTAGCTCCCAAAAAATCCACCCAACACATGAAGATAATGCAAAGTTAGTTTTTGAACTAGAGGGTGGCATAGTAGCCGATATATCTACTAGCTGGTTAAGCCCTTTTAAAACTAGAAAAATCTCCATCGCCGCTAGGTTAGATAGGGATAGCAAGATAAAATACTTTGAAGCAGACTTGCTTACTCAAACTCTGAGTGAAAAGGTAAATATAAACCCATCGACCTACATAATAAGAGAGTGTTTTGTAAAACGGAGCAATGCACTAAAAGATGAGCTAAGAGCTTTTGTAGAGTATGTTAAAAATGGTACTAAAACTCCACTTGCTACGATTGAAGATAGCATCATAACTATAGATATAGCGAGTAAAAAATGAGCATACACCCAACTGTAACGATAGAAGATGGAGCATCTATAGCAGATGGTGTTACTATAGGTCCATTTTGTTTTATAGGTAAAGATGTAAGCATATCTAGTGGGTCTAGTATTGAGGCAAATGTTATCTTAAAGGGTAGGCTAGATATAAAAGAAAATGTCAAAATCTTTAGTTATGCAACCATAGGAAATACTAACTCAAACATAGTAGTAGGCAAAAACACACACATAAGAGAGTTTACTCAGATAGGTACTCATGATGAGCTAAATAGAGCCATAAATATAGGCAATGAGAACTTTATCATGGCTTATGTTCAAATATTTGATGGGGTTAGCTTGGGTGATAACTGTGTAATAACAAATGCTGTTAGGCTTATGAGTGGTGTTGTGTGTGAAGAGAGGGTTATACTAGGTGGACTTAGCACTATAGAAGAAGATGTTACTATCGGTAGTGGTGTTATGGTTGGTGGAGCTAGTGTTGTAGATAAAGATATACCGCCATTTATGTTAGTTGAGGGGAACAAAGCGACCATAAAAGGTCTAAATGCTATAGGTCTTAGACGAAGATTAGAAAATAAAAAAGATATAGAAGATATAAAAAGTGTTTTTAAAAAGATACTTGGCAAAAAAGCCGATAAAGTTTTAGCAGATGAGATAGCAAAAGCTAACCCAAATGAGCTTGTAAAGAGACTAGCCTCATTTGTGGCTAGTGCAAATCTCTAAACTCTAGCCTCTTTTAGAGTCTCAGCTATCAAAAATGCTAACTCTAAAGCTTGTGTAGCATTTAGTCTTGGGTCACAGTGAGTATGGTATCTTGAACTTAAATCCTCTTCTGTTACTATAAAGCTATCACCACCGATACACTCAGTTACATTTTTACCAGTCATCTCAAGATGAACTCCACCACCATGAGTCCCCTCAGCACGATGTACTTGGAAAAACTGTTTCATCTCTTTAAGTACCGCATCAACTGGTCTTGTTTTAAAGTTATTTGATGATTTTATAGTGTTTCCATGCATAGGATCACAACTCCAAACAACCTCCCTACCCTCTTTTTTGATAGCACGAAGTAGTTTTGGCATACCCTCAGCTACCTTATCGGCTCCCATCCTAACGATGATATTTAACCTTCCAGCTTCATTGTTAGGGTTTAGTTTATCGCAAAGTCTAAGTAAATCATCAGGGTCCATACTAGGTCCTGCTTTTAAACCTATTGGGTTTTGAACACCACTTAAAAACTCAACATGAGCACCATCAACTTGTCTAGTTCTATCGCCTATCCAAAGCATATGAGCAGATGTATCAAACCACTCTCCACTAAGTGAATCTTGTCTTGTTAGTGCCTCTTCATATGGCAAAAGTAGTGCTTCATGAGATGTATAAAAATCGGTCTCTCTTAAGGCTCTGTGTGTTTTTGAAGATATCCCACATGCTCTCATAAATGCTAATGAGTTGTCTATCTCTTTGGCTAGTTTTTCATACTTTTGACTAACTTCATCTTTGTTTGTAAAGTCTAGATTCCACTGATGAACTTTATGCAAATCAGCCATACCACCAGATGCAAAAGCACGAAGCAGATTTTGTGTTGCGGCTGATTGGTTGTATGCTTGTATCATCCTTTTTGGGTCTGGTACTCTGGCCTCTTTTGTAAACTCAACACTATTTATGATATCGCCTCTATAAGAGTCAAGTGTCACCCCACCTATAGTCTCACTATCGCTTGATCTAGGTTTTGCAAACTGCCCACCTAAACGACCAACTTTAACCACAGGAACACCACCCGCATAAGTAAGAACTACCGCCATCTGCATGATAGCTTTAAAAGTATCACGGATATTGTCTGCATGAAACTCGCTAAAACTCTCAGCACAATCTCCACCTTGAAGTAAAAATGCTTCACCTCTAGCGACATCTGCTAGTTGCTCTTTTAGCCTTCTAGCTTCACCTGCAAAAACAAGTGGTGGGTATTTTTTTAACTGAGCTAAAACAGACTCTAGCTCATCTTTGTTTGGGTAAGTAGGCTGCTGCAATATTGGTCTATCTCTCCAGCTACTAGGACTCCATATACTCATGTTATTTACCTTAATCTATATTTAAATCATATATTTATTTGGAATTTTACTCAAATTTATCTAAATTATAGCAAAAGCTACTTTTTATCCTTATATATGTATAATTTCAAAATTATTTTATGCTTAGGATTTGGATGCAAAAAAATGACTTAAAGGCACTTGCTGAAGAGATGTATAACAATCTGCTAGAGCAGATAGACTCTAGTACAGATGTCGATAAAAACTCCATTGTAGAGTATTTAAAAGATGCTATAAAGGTTATATCCTCGATCCAGTCCTCGGATATAGACTCATCTAAACATGCTAAAGAGGCTTATAGTAACTCTTATAAAGAGATAGCAAAACAGTCTCTTAGCTCTTATGAGCATACAAATGAGAGCTTTACTAAGCTTACGGAGCTGCAAAAGGAGACTCTAAAAGTGTACGAAGATCAACATATAGATATGGAGAAAATAAACACAAAACTTTCAGAGATACAAACGCATATGTCCGAGGAGATTAAGAGGGCAAATAGTGTTATATCGACACTAAATGCAAAAGTAGAAGAGCTAGAAAAAACCTCAAATCTTGACCCGCTAACCAAAACTTTTAACCGCCGAGCATTAGACTCTTACTTAACAAATATCTTTTTAAACAACATAAAACACCCACTCTATATCATTATGCTAGATATTGATGATTTTAAAGCTATCAACGATAACTACGGACACATAACAGGTGATAAAGTACTTATATATGTAGCATCACTACTTAAAAAAACACTAAGAGATGGCGATAAGATCTTTAGGTATGGCGGTGAAGAGTTTACCATAACCATAAGCAGAGCTACAGATGCTCAAGTAGAGTCTATAGCAAAAAGGATACTAAAACTTATAGAGACTAGCAACCTAATCTACTTAGGCGAAAAGATGCAAATCACAGCAAGTCTAGGCTTAACAAAACTCCTAAGCAGCGATAAAAAACCAGAAGAGCTTTTAGAGAGAGCCGATAAAGCACTATATAGCTCAAAAGCAAATGGTAAAAATATGCTAACAAAGGCTTTTAGTTAATGGATTTTAGCTACTTTGATATAGCAGTATCCATAATCATCTTACTCTTAGGGCTAAAAGGGATAGTAAATGGTTTTTTCAAAGAGTTTTTTGGTTTAGTTGGCATCATAGGTGGGATATTTGTAGCCTCAAGGGTGAGTATCAGTGTTGGAGAGCCACTTAGTGAGCTTATATTTAAGCTAGAATCCTCTTCGGCTATAAACTTTTTAGGTTTTATAGTTGTACTTATAGCTTTTTGGTCGCTTATGATACTCTTAGGAACTATATTTAAAAAACTTACCTCCTTAAGTGGACTAGGTCTATTTGATAGAATTTTGGGATTTATCTTTGGAGCAGGTAAGTTTTTCCTTATAACATCGGTTATAGTCTATGCGGTTTTTAACATAAAAGCGATGGAATCAAACTTTAAAAACCTAGCGAAAAATAGCATAAGCATACCTATCTTTAAAGAGATAGGCGGGGTTATTATGCAACTTCAACCCATAGATAACTTAAAAGATGAGACATCTCAAGTCTCTCAAAATGCTAAAACTATACTAGAAGATGCTAAAGAGCTTGTAGAGTCTAATATAAATATTGAAGGTACCCAAAATGAGCAACAAGATTGATTTAGAAACTAGAACCATAGAGTATGAAAAACTACTAGAGAACTTTAAAAAACTACTAAAAGATAATGGTCTAAAGTTTACTATACAACGAGAGGTGATACTAGAGACTCTTTATGACTCAAATGAGCATCTAGCCCCTGAAGCACTCCATCTACTTATACAACAAAAGTACCCAAACCTAAACACAGGCATAGCTACAGTTTATAGAACTCTCTCGCTTTTAGAAGAGTCTGAGATAGTGACCTCACTTAGTTTTGGTGTTCAAGGCAAAAAGTACGAACTAGGTGCAAAACACCACCATGACCATCTCATCTGTACACATTGTGGAAGCATAACAGAGTTTATAGATGAAGAGATAGAACACAAGCAAGAGATCATAGCTAAACAACACAATTTTAAGATGCAAGACCACTCTATGCAGATATATGGTCTTTGCAAAAACTGCCAAGAAACTGAGCTTAAGGAAAAGTATTGATATTTGAAAATAGACTAGTAAAACAACGCATAGACAAATCAAACGAACTAAGAGATTTGGGGATAAACCCCTACTCAAATGATTCACAAAAAGATACATCTATAAAGAGATTTAAAAATGTAAATAGCGATATCTTTTTACTAGAGAACAAAAGAGATGAGAAGAGATGTTACACCATAAGTGGTCGTGTGAAACTGCTCCGTATTATGGGAAAAGCTAGTTTTATAACCATGGAAGATGAAGAGGGAGTTTTACAAGTTTATGTAGCTAGAGACAACTTACCTGATGGCTTTTATAACGATATTTTTAAAAAATATATAGAAGCGGGTGATATTATCGAAGTAAGTGGGTATCCATTTGTAACGGGTCAAGGTGAATTATCGCTCCATGTTCATGGCTTTAAACTCCTAAGCAAATCTATCGCTCCACTACCTGAGAAGTTTCATGGCATAACCGACAAAGAGACAAGATATCGCAAAAGATACCTTGATCTTATTATGAATGGTGAAGTTAGAAAAACTTTCCACATAAGAAGTAAGGTTATATCTTTAACTAGAAGATTTTTTGAATCAAAAGGGTTTTTAGAGGTTGAAACACCTATGATGCACCCAATAGCAGGTGGAGCAAATGCAAAACCATTTGTAACTCACCACAATGCACTAGGGGTCGATAGATACCTTAGAATCGCCCCTGAACTCTACCTAAAAAGACTTATTGTGGGTGGATTTGAGGCAGTTTTTGAGATAAACCGTAACTTTAGAAATGAGGGTATGGATGCAACTCATAACCCAGAATTTACATCTATAGAGTTCTACTGGGCATACAAAACATACAAAGACCTTATCGAGATTACAAAAGAGTATTTTAAGTATCTATTTGAACATCTAGACCTACCTACAAGGCTACCTTATGGAGATATGAGTGTAGATTTTTCAAAATTTAGCGAGATACCACTTATAGACTCACTAAGCACAATAGGAGGGGTCGATAAGAGTATAGTAAATGATAGAGAGAAAATCATAGCCTACCTTAAAGAAAAACATATAGATGTAAATGAAAATATGAGCCTAGGGCAACTTCAAGGGGAGCTTTTTGATGAAGAGGTTGAAGCAAAACTTATAAACCCTACCTTTATCACAGAGTACCCTGTAGATATATCTCCACTTGCTAGAAGAAGCGATGCTAATCCTGCTGTTACTGAGAGGTTTGAGCTTTTTATAGCAGGTCGTGAGATAGCAAATGCTTTTAGTGAGCTAAACGACCCAATCGATCAATACGAGAGGTTTAAGGCTCAAGTTGAGTCCAAAGAGAGTGGAGATGATGAAGCTCACGATATGGATATCGACTTTGTAGAGGCACTTAGCTACGGTATGGCACCAACTGCGGGGCAAGGGATAGGGATAGATAGACTTGTGATGCTACTAACAAACGAGCACTCCATAAGAGATGTTTTACTATTTCCTGCTATGAGACCACTGAGTGGTGAAACAAAAGAAGAAGACGACTTAAACTAAAACAAAAAGGAATAAAATGAGTTTTTTAAAAGAGTTTGATAGCGAAATTTATGAGCTATGTGAAAAAGAGCTAGAGAGACAATCTACTCATCTAGAGATGATAGCATCGGAAAACTTTACACTACCTGCGGTTATGGAAGCTATGGGGAGTGTATTTACAAACAAGTATGCCGAGGGGTACCCTGCTAAGAGATACTACGGTGGGTGTGAATATGCTGATGGTGTTGAGCAACTAGCTATCGATAGAGCTAAAGAGCTTTTTAATTGTGAATATGTAAATGTTCAGCCACACTCAGGAAGTCAAGCAAATGCTGCAGTTTATGCAGCACTCCTACAAGCTGGAGATAAACTTTTGGGTATGGATTTAAGTCATGGTGGACACCTAACACATGGAAGCAAACCTAGTTTTTCTGGTAAAAACTACCAATCTTTTACCTATGGTGTTGAGTTAGATGGTAGAATGGATTATGATAAGATAGAGCAGATAGCTAAAGCTGTTCAACCAAAAATCATAGTTTGTGGTGCAAGTGCTTATGCTAGAGAGATCGATTTTAAAAGATTTCGTGAGATAGCAGATAGTGTTGGGGCTTATCTTTTAGCCGATGTTGCCCATATAGCTGGACTTGTGGTAGCAGATGAACACCCTAGCCCATTTCCTCATGCCCATGTAGTTACAACTACAACTCACAAAACTCTAGCAGGTCCTAGAGGCGGTATGATCATGACAAATGATGAGGAGCTATCTAAAAAGATAAACTCAGCTATCTTCCCTGGTATCCAAGGTGGTCCACTAGTTCATGTTATAGCTGCTAAAGCGGTAGGTTTTAAACACAACCTTAGCCCAGAGTGGAGAGAGTATGCTAAACAAGTAAAAGCAAATGCTAAAGTTTTAGGTGAAGTGCTTGTTAAAAGAGGGTATGATTTAGTTAGTGGCGGAACAGATAACCACTTAGTACTACTATCGTTTTTAAATAAACCTTTTAGCGGTAAAGATGCCGATATAGCACTAGGAAATGCTGGTATCACGGTCAATAAAAACACCGTTCCAGGTGAGACTAGAAGTCCATTTGTAACATCTGGTGTTCGTATAGGGAGTGCTGCACTAACTAGTAAGGGTATGAAAGAGAGCGAGTTTGAGTTTATAGCAAACAAGATAGCAGATGTACTTGATGATATAGAAAATACTAAGCTTCAAGAGAGTATAAAAGATGAGCTAAAAGAGCTTGCTCTTAAGTTTGTTATATATCAACAACCGACGTATTAATATATACACTATATATATAAACAGGAACAAAGTCCCTGTTTATAGCAAGGACTAAAGTCCTTTGCAAACCCCTAAAGCTTCTCACATAAAGTGAGAGATGGGCTAAAGCAAAAACAAAGTCCCTGTTTATAGCAAGGACTAAAGTCCTTTGCAAACCCCTAAAGCTTCTCACATAAAGTGAGAGATGGGTTAAAGCAAGAACAAAGTCCCTGTTTATAGCAAGGACTAAAGTCCTTTGCAAACCCCTAAAGCTTCTCACATAAAGTGAGAGATGGGCTAAAGCAAAAACAAAGTCCCTGTTTATAGCAAGGACTAAAGTCCTTTGCGAATAATAGTCATTCCAGACTTGATCTGGAATCTAAACAACAAAAAAAAGGAAAACGATTTGACAGCGATGGATTTGAGTTTGATAAAGATGAACACATCTCACTACTGGATAAAAAGAGATGAAGTGGTCGATAAAATCATACACAGAGGGAGAACTTTTTTCAACAAATACGAAAAGGTAAATGCCCCACTCACTCAAGCCATCATAAATCAACACCTAAAAGGCGAGATAACAGTCGCCCACTCACTCATAAACACAATGGGCAAAGTTGAAAATATCGTCATAGACTACAACGGTAGAGACCCGCAAAGATTTTACCATAGAGCTCAACTTTTGCTTCGTGAAGAGGGGTTTATAAACTTTACCGCTTATGAGACAAAAACAGAGGGTCATCTTCATCTATATATACACAAAGGTCATACAGCTCTAGCTGAAGCGATATCTCTAGCTAAAACACTATCTTTAAAACTAGCAGCAAAACAACCTATGCAGTGGAAGATGTACCCTAGCGGGGATCTGCCTGAGGAGTACAATATATTAACTCTACCATACGAAGTTTATGCCAAAGAGCGGGGAGCTTCTTGGTCAAAACATATGTAATTTTACAATTTTAGAGTAAAATACTACAAATCAACAGAGGGTGTTAAAATGAACGAAGAGACAAATGAGCTAAGCGATATTAAATTGCAAAGAGACAATCCATCATCAGGCAACAAAAAGATTTTACTATCTGTAGCGACACTTGGTGCTATACTACTTATAACTATTATAATTATAAACTCCATATCTTCCAAAAAAACAGACAATCTACCAAAAAGAGTTCCGCCACTAGAACCAACTAAAGAGCTTTCACAAGCCCCTACAGAGCCACTTTTTGAAGATGTTGAAGTAGAAGAAGATAGTTCAACAAAAAGCATATCACTAGATGAGATAGCTAAAAAACTAAAAGAGAAAAGTGCAAAAGCAGAAGAGCAAATTGAAGAGTCAAAACCAGAGGCTGTTGTAGAAAAACCAGTTCAAGAGGCACCAAAAGTAGAGGCTAAAAAACCGACTCCGCCACAACCAAAAGCTGAAACAAGTGGTAGCTACTATGTTCAGATCGGCTCATTTGAGAGGGTAAAACCTGCTCAAAGGATTTTAGATGCTACAACAAAACTAGGTTATAGCTACTCATTTTATGAAGTTGAGCTAAATGGTAAAAAGATAAACAAAGTTTTAGTTGGTCCTTTTAACTCTCAAAAAGAGGCTAAAGATGCACTACCTAGCATAAAAAACTCTGTTGAAAAAAATGCCTTTTTATTTAAAAAATAGGCTTAGATTTTGATATATCATAAAGAGTTTACTCAAGATCAACTAGCCCCTATAGCAGTTTATGCTAAGCTAAAAGCGCTCTATAAAGGTGAGATAAGCTACCTTTTTGAGAGTGCAAATGATGGAAACTATAGTTTTATCTGCATAGGTGCCAAAGAGAGGCTCATATATAAAGATGATAAAACTTTCTACATAGATGCCACAAACACAAAAAAAGAGTTACAAACTACACCCTTTGAGTTTTTAAAAGAGTACTATAAAAATCTAGACAAATCCTACTACAAACAAAAAGCAAGTGAGCTAAAAGTTGGCTATGTAGATGGATTTATAGGGTATGTGGGCTACGATATGGTAAAAGTATTTGAGCCAAAACTACAAGGTATTACGCAAAACCTACAAGATGAGCAAGATATCCCCGATATGGATCTTATCTTACCAAAACTAGTCCTTATATATTCACACAAAAACCATAGACTTACACTCATAAGCACTCTAAAAGATATAGCAGATGAGTTTGACACCATAGAAAACTCACTAAAACATAGCTATGAGTATATAGATATGAAGAAAAATATCGGTAGCGATAAAGGGAGATTTGCTTTTAGCCAAGAGCGATTTTTCAAGATGGTAGATGAGTCTAAAGAGATGATAAAAAGCGGTGATGTTTTTCAGCTAGTTATCACAAACCGTTTCACTAGAGATATAAAAGTAGATCCATTTAGCTTCTACCGCATACTTCGTACTAAAAATCCATCACCATATATGTACTTGATGGAGTATGAGGATTTTAACATCGTTGGAAGCTCACCTGAGGTGATGGTAAAACTTCAAAACGATGAGATACTCCTTCGCCCAATAGCAGGGACTAGAAAACGGGGTCAAACAAAAGAGCGAGACAAAGAGCTAGAAGATGAGCTACTTGCCGATAAAAAAGAGCTAGCTGAGCATCTTATGCTTATAGATTTGGGTCGAAATGATGTTAGTAGAGTCGCTAAAGTAGGGAGTGTAAAAGTAGAAGATATGATGCACATAGAGAGGTTCTCTCATGTTATGCACATAGTCTCAGATGTAGTAGCAACCCTAGATGAGAGCAAAGATATGTTTGATCTTTTAGCATCAACCTTTACAGCTGGAACCGTAACAGGTGCTCCAAAGATAAGAGCGATGGAGCTAATAGCTGAGTTTGAAGGGCTAAAAAGGGGCTTTTATAGCGGGTGTGTGGGCTACTTTGGCTTTGATGGAAATATGGATAGTGCTATAACCATAAGAACCGCTTTGGTTAAAGACAATAAAGTGATACTTCAAGCAGGGGCTGGAGTGGTAGCTGATAGTAAAAATGAACTAGAGTACCTTGAGGTTAAAAACAAGTTAGGTGCTTTGATGGCTTCACTAGAAGAGTTAGATTGATGAAACTTTTTGCTATATTTGGTAACCCAGTCTCCCACTCAAAATCCCCTATCATGCACAACAATGTTTTTGATAAATTAGGCTTTGATGGTTGCTACACAAGGGTACTTTTAGAAGATGGTAAAAAACTAAAAGAGAAGTTTTTAAAACTAAATCTAAGTGGAGCAAATATCACAGTTCCTCACAAAGAAGATGCTTTTAGAGCCTGTGATGAAGTTGTAGGTTTTGCAAAAGAGATAGGTGTGGTAAATACCATAATAAAAAAAGGCGATAAGCTAATAGGCTACAACACCGATGCTGATGGATTTATCTATGCTATAGATGAGCTAAAAGGGATAAAAACCGCACTTATTATAGGGGCTGGTGGAACAGCAAAAGCTCTTGCAAAAAGATTAAAACTTGAAGATATAAAAGTAGATATACTAAATAGAAGTGAAGCAAATCTAGCTTACTTTAAAGAGTTTGATACTTTTACATGGAGTAGCTTTAAACCAAAAAAATACAACATAGTTATAAACACAACAAGTGCTGGTTTAAAAGATGAGGATCTCCCTGCTCCGCTTGAGCTACTAAATGAGCTGCTATCTAACACAAACTATGCAACCGATGCCATATATGGCAAAGTTACACCATTTTTAAAACTAGCAAAAAGTAAAAATATCCCAACAAAAGATGGACTAGACATGCTTCTAGGTCAAGGGGTTTTAGCAAATATGCTTTTTACAAACTCTGCTTATGATAAAAAAGAGATAGAAAAGCATATGAGATATGCACTATCTCTTTAGCTTAGCCTACCTTTATACTCTTCATACCCAAACTCTTTTACAACCTCAAGTTCTCCATCTTTTTTCAAAATAGCCAAAGATGGAAGTTTTATACCATTAAATGTTGTATTTTTTACAAATGTGTAGTGGATTTGATCTTCAAATATAAGTTTATCACCAACTTTTAAAGGCTTATCAAAAGAGTAATCCCCCATGATATCACCCGCCAAACAGGTATTTCCACCTAATCTATAAGTGTAACTCTTCTCTCCCGCCCCACTAGCTCCCCTAATCTCTGCACGATAAGGCATAGCAAGAGTATCTGGCATATGTGCCTCGGCTGAAGTGTCAAGTATCGCTATATCCATACCATTTCTAAAGGTGTCTAGTACAGTACATAACAAAAATCCACACTGCCAACCAACAGCTTCACCAGGTTCAAGATAGACCTCAACTCCCCATTTTTCCCTAAAGTTTTTAATGATTTTTATAAGCCTATCTACATCATAATCTTCTCTTGTTATATGGTGTCCACCGCCAAAGTTTATATATTTTAAGTTTTTAAAATAGCTCGAAAAATTTGCCTCAAAAGCCTCTAAAACCTCTTCAAGTGCATCTACATTTTGCTCACAAAGTGCATGAAAATTTAGCCCATCTATATGCTCTAACACCGCCTTATCAAAGTTCTTAAAAGTTGTACCAAGGCGACTATAAGCAGAGCAAGGGTTATAGATATCTTTAGGAGAAGATGAGACCTCAGGATTTATGCGAAGAGAGAGACTACAAGACGGGTTTAGCTTTTTTACTATATCTTTAAACCTAAAGAGTTGTGCTGGTGAGTTAAAAACCAGATGATCACTTATGGTAGCAATCTCTTTTATATCTTCTTCTTTAAAAGCTGGTGAGTAGGTATGAACCTCTAAAGATTTATCACCTTTTTTAAACTCATGGTGAGCCAAAAGTGCCTCATGAAGCCCACTTGAAGTACACCCATTAAGGTATTTTCTAACAAGCTCAAAAGTACTCCACATAGCAAAACCCTTGAGTGCTAGTATGATCTTAGCTCCGCTTTGCTCTTTTACATAACTAAGGAGTTTTAAATTTTTCTCAAGCAACTCCTCCTCGCAAACATAACAAGGAGAAGGGATTTTGTCCATATTTAGCACCTAAACATCCAACTCTTTTATTTGCCAAGGAAGCCCTTGAATGTTCATCTCTTGCATAAATGGATCTGGATCCATCTGCTCCATATTAAACACCCCTACCCCACTCCAGATACCCTTTAACATAAGCTTTGCACCTATCATAGCTGGAACCCCTGTAGTGTAAGATACGCCTTGAGAGTTTGTCTCAGCATAACACTCTTCATGGTCTTTTACCTGATAGATATAGATTTTTCTTTTTTTACCATCTTTTAACCCCTCGGCGACTATACCTATGTTTGTTTTACCTTTTGTTCTAGCACCCAAACTAGCAGGATCTGGTAAAAGTGTCTTTAAAAATTCGATAGGGATTATACTCATCCCTTTATGCTCAATCGGCTCAATCCCTAACATTCCAACATTTTGAAGCACTTCCATATGCTTTAGATAGCTCTGTCCAAATGTCATAAAAAATCTTATCCTCTTAAGCCCTTTTATATGTTTTACAAGCGACTCCATCTCTTCATGGTAAAGCAAATAGCTATCTTTTGGCCCCACTTCAGGATAATCCCAAACCTGCATAATCTCCATAGGCCTAGTCTCTATCCACTCACCATTTTCCCAGTATCTACCATTTGCACTAACCTCACGAAGATTAATTTCAGGGTTAAAGTTTGTTGCAAAAGGGTAGCCATGATCCCCTGCATTACAATCGAGTATATCTATGTAGTGAATCTCATCAAAGTAGTGTTTTTGAGCATATGCACAAAAAACATTTGTCGCTCCAGGGTCAAACCCACTCCCAAGTAGTCCCATAATACCCGCTTTTTTAAACTGCTCATCTCTAGCCCATTGGAGTTTATACTCAAATTTTGCCTCATCTGGATGCTCATAGTTTGCGGTATCTAGATATGGAGTTTTTGTAGCGATACAAGCATCCATAATGGTTAAGTCCTGATAGGGTAGCGCTACATTTATAACGATATTAGGCTTATGTAACTCTATAAGTTTTACCAGCTCATCTACACTATCGGCATCTACACTTGCGGTGGTTATCTCTGCATTTGGCAACTCTGATTTTATATCATCACACTTGCTTTTTGTTCTACTAGCTAAAACTATATGTCCAAAAACATCGCTATTTTGTACACACTTATGTACAACCACACGACTAACTCCACCTGCACCTATAATTAATGTTGTATTTTTCAATCTCTCATCCTTGTTATTATCTTTTTTGATGGCAAATATAGCCACAATTTTACCATTTTTTAGATGACTTTTACCTACTTAAAGTTGTACTCCAAAGCTCATAAATGCCTCTATCTTCTTTTACTAGTTCGTAGAGTTCTTTAGTAAACTCAAACACTCTATCTTTACTCAAAGTATCCTCTTTGACTATTGCTATACCATAACTATCTGACTCTATCTCATCTTTGTAGATATACCCTAGTTTCTCTGCTTTACTTAAAAACCTATCTTTTTGAGTTGGAGTATCGAAAAATATATAGTGCTCAATCTCTCTAGGTTTTGTTATATCATCCCCCTCAAGTTCAAGCTCATCTACTATCTTAAACCCATCAATAAGTAAAAACTCAAACTCACTTGGAGAGAGATTTTTATGATAAAAGTCCCATTTAACATCTTTAACTATGCTATTTTCATGCTTTAACCTACTATCTTGTAGCACTTTTTGAACTTTTTGTTCAACCCCTTTTGGCTCTTTTACATAAAAGTAAAGCTCACACCAACCATCTACTAGCCTAAAACCTGCATAGACATCGCCAACAAGAGTTATAAGTACCTCTTTTAGTTCTAAAAACTCCTCATCTACATCGCACTTTATAAACAGACTAAAAAGATAAGCATACTTTTTATCTACTTCAAGCGATGTATCTACCTCTATATCTACACTTTGAGTATCTATGACTCTTTTAAAAAATTCTCTATTTTGCATAAGAAATTATATCTCAAAAAAAGATTTAGAGTTTTTTGATAATTACTATCAATATAAGATATTTTTAAGTTTTTTTACTATAGTATTACGATAATGATTATCAATACAAAGGATACAAAATGTCAGTATTAGTGATAGGTGGAGATAAGATAAACTCCATACTAGAGATGTTAAAATCGCTCGGTGCCACAAGCACAACACATTGGGACTCTAGAAGAAGATCAACTTCACACAAAAAGATACCCACAAAAACAGATGCCATCATCATGATTAGTGATTTTTTAAGTCACAACTCTATGTATCAGTTCAAAAAGGATGCAAAAGAGCAAAATATACCACTCATCTATGCAAGAAGAGGGGTTGCAAGTGTTGCTAGTGAGTTTGATAGATTTTTAAAAGGAGGCAAATAAAACTAGCCCGTATGAAGCACAGGGGCTAAAACACACATCCCCGATGAAGAAGAGCTTTTGCTCTTGGGGATTAATCAGTTTTTTAATCTGCTTTTAGTATAATCACCCAAAAAATTAAGTGAAACAAAAACTTGAAAAAACGACTAGCAGTAGCATTTACAGGACCATCAAATAGTGGCAAAACAACACTTATACTAAAGGTAGCAAGGCTACTTATACACGAACATAAAAAAGAGGTCGCCATCATAAAGCACGACCCAAAAGATAAAGCAAGGTTTGATGTTGAGGGCAAAGATAGCTACCGATTTTCTAACACTGGAGCTGAAGTTATAGTCACCTCCCCTACTAAAACCACATATTTTTCCCAAAAACAAAAAGATTTAGATGAGATGATAAGGCTATTTGATGATTTTGACATACTCCTAGTTGAGGGACTTAAAAACCTGCAACTCCCTAGAATAGGAGTCTTTAGAGATGAGCTAGATATCAGCTACTTAGGCTACATAGATGCTATAGCAACAGATGATAGTATAAAAAATTTACCAAAAAACATAGAGATATTAGAGCTAAACGATCCGCAAAAAGTTATAGAGTGGATATATAAAAACGCTAAGGAGGTGTAGAGATGGATAGGATTTTTAAGGCGATACAGCGAAGTGCCATAAGGATAAAAGAGGCGATAGATACAAAAGAGATAGGCTACTCTCAAAAAGAGAATGCTTCGGGTGAGACTCAACTAGAGCTTGATATCAAGTGTGATATGATCATAGAAGAGGAGTTTTCCCGCCTAGAGGAGATAAACACACTAGCAAGCGAAGAGAAAGAAAACCCCATAACACTCCACAAAGATGGCAAATACTTCATAGCCTACGATCCGCTAGATGGCTCATCTTTGATAGATGTAAACCTTAGTGTTGGTTCGATATTTGGGATATATGATGGTGAGTTTAGTGCAAAAAAGATGGTTGCTTCTTGTTATGTTGTTTATGGACCTAGAGTTGAGATGGTATTTGCCCACAACAAAACAAAACTTCATCTACTTCAAGGTGAAAACTTTGAGTTTGTAAAAGAGATAAGGCTAAATAAAAAAGGCAAACTAAATGCTCCAGGTGGAACTCAACAAAACTGGACAAGCTACCATAAAGAGCTAGTCGATAGCTTTTTTAAAGAGGGTTATAGGCTAAGATACTCTGGTGGAATGGTTCCAGATTTACACCAAATACTCCTAAAAGGTGGCGGACTATTTAGCTACCCCGCAACATCAGATAGGCCAGATGGAAAACTTAGAAAGCTTTTTGAGGTTTTCCCTTTTGCTTTTATATTTGAAAAGGCATTTGGTGAGGGTATAGATGGGAGCAAAAGAGTGCTAGATATGGGGTGCTCTCACCCACACGACACAAGCCCATGCTTTTTTGGCTCATCTTATGAGATAGCAAGAGTTAAAGAGGTTTACTCAAAAAATGGATGAGTTTGAGCTAAAACTAGATGAGATGTTAAAAAAGCTCCATGAGTGCCAAAATAGCAAAAATCTCACTAGTTGTTTAGGGTGTGAAAAGCTCCTAGATTGTGAGCTTAGAGATGAGTATATAAAAGCGGTTTACGATAGTATGTCAAAAGGCGATACTGGCGGATTTGAGTTTTAAGTTAAAATGGAGAAAATATGAAAAGATACATAACAACCCCGATATACTATGTAAATGGTGAAGCACATATAGGTCATGCCTACACAACTTTTATGGCCGATACTCTAGCTAGATATGAGAGGTTAAAAGATCGTGATACTTACTTCTTAACGGGTACAGATGAGCATGGTCAAAAGATAGAGGAGTCTGCTAAAAAAGCGGGGAAAGATACTCAAGTTTTTGCCGATGAGATAAGTGCTTTGTTTAAAAATCTTTGGGATGATTTTGAGATAAGTTACGATCAATTTATAAGAACAACCGATAAAAAACACAAAAAAGGTGTCCAAAAAGCCTTTGAGGTTATGAATGCAAAAGGTGATATCTATAAAGATTTTTATGAGGGTCACTACTGTATAAGTTGTGAAACTTTTTTTACAGAGGCTCAGCTTGTAGATGATGAGTTTTGTCCAGATTGTGGTAGAAGCACTACAGTTGTAAAAGAGGAGAGTTACTTTTTTAGACTCTCAAACTATCAAGAAGCCTTACTGAAACACTATGAAACAAATCCCGATTTTATCATGCCTCGCTCAAAAGCAAATGAGATTATCAACTTTGTAAAAAGTGGGCTAAGAGATCTCTCAGTCACTAGAACTAGCTTTAGCTGGGGTGTTAAAATGCCCGAATCGATCAAAGATGATAAGCATGTTATGTATGTTTGGCTAGATGCACTACTAAATTATATAACTGCTCTTGGGTATGGTGATGATGAGAAGCTTATAGACTACTGGCCCGCTTTTATGCAGTTTGTGGGTAAAGATATCCTCCGTTTTCATGCTATATATTGGCCTGCATTTTTGATGAGCTTAGGTTTAGCTTTACCAAAACATATATGTTCACACGGCTGGTGGACTAGAGATGGGCAAAAAATGAGTAAATCAAAAGGGAATGTTGTCGATCCAAAAGAGGTTAGCAAAGCTTATGGAGTTGAAAATCTAAGATACTTTATGCTTAGAGAGGTGCCTTTTGGGCAAGATGGAGATTTTTCACAAAGAGCCTTGATTGATCGTATAAACTCTGAACTAGGGAATGACTTAGGAAATCTACTAAACCGCATTATCGGTATGAGTGGGAAATACTCTGAGTACTCTATAGCGAGTAGTGATGTTAAAAAGTACCACCAAAAAGAGCTAGATGCGACACACACTATACTAGATTCACTAGATACTTACATGCAAAATGTTCAAACAAATAGGTACCTAGAGGAGCTTTGGAGAGTTTTTGTTATAGGCAATAAAGCGATAGAAGAACATGCACCGTGGGTAAAGGTAAAAGAGGGAAAAACTGATGAAGCACTTGCTACTGTTGCATTAGTTGCAAATATACTAGCAAAAGCTTCTATAATGCTCCACCCTATTATGCCAAACACCACAAAAGCTATAGCAGATGCACTAAACATAACTATAGACAATAGTAGCTACACAAGATACATCATAAATAAAGAGTTGCTAGATACTTTTAACATAAAACAAACTCCACCACTTTTTCCTCGTATAGAGGCACCACTTATGCAAGAATCACCTGTTGCACAGCCAAATGAGCCAAAAAAAGAGGCTAAAGAGCAGAGTGCTAAAAAGAGTGAAAAAGAGGAGATTGGGGTCATAGAGATAGGTGATTTTTTCAAAACATCTCTAAAAGTTGGAACTATACTTGAGGCTCACGAGGTACCAAAAAGCGATAGGCTATATAGGCTTTTAGTCGATTTAGGCGAAGAGTCTCCTAGACAAATAGTCGCAGGTATAAAAGCCTACTACACTATAGATGAGCTAGTCGATACTCAGGTTTGTATAGTGGCAAATCTAAAACCAGCAAAACTTATGGGGATGGTGTCTCAAGGGATGGTTTTAGCCGCTAAAGATGAGCATGGACTAAGCCTAATTAGACCTGAGAGAAGAAGGATTAGCGGTAGTGCCATTGGATGAAACTAGATAATCTTATCGCCCTAACTAGAGCAAAACTCTTAAACACCCCTACAATATCATCTTTTTTAGATGTCTGCTTTGAGGCAAAAGATATAAAAAGGGGCGATCTTTTTTTTGCATATGAAAACACTCAAATAGCTGAAGCGGTAGAAAACGGGGCTTATGTTGTTATCTTTAGTGGCGAGGTGAACATAAGTGACTCTGAGATAGCATGGCTTAAGGTAGAATCCCTAGATATGGCACTCAAATCTCTTGCAAGATTTATGGTTATAGATAAAGAGCTTGAGTACTATGAGGCAAATGAGATAGAGCTAAAACTAGCACAAAATCTATCGACTACACCAAGCTTTAGTGCCATAAGTGGCACACCAAAAGATATATTTTTAAAACTAAACCAACTTGAGTCAAAAAGTATAGTTTTATGTTTACAAAAAGATAGCTATATATTTCCATCGGCTAAAGAGTTGCCACTTGCTAAAGAGCATAGCATCATCATAGAGCAGACTCTTTTTGAGACATCTTTTATATATAGAGATAATTTTTATGAAAGAGTCCTTATAAGCCCCCTTTTTATGAGCTATCTTGATAATATTTTAGACTTTTTAGATACTAAAAATATCCCTTATAAGCTAAAAAATTTTACAAATCTAGGACATTTTGAGGCGATTTTTGTAAACAACAACTTAGAGGTAAAAAACTTCGGCTCAAGCCAAAAAGTACTCATCTTTGAACAAGATACAACTCTTTTTGAGAATCAACTAGAGTTTTTAAAACAAAATGCCCCATGGGCTAAGTCGGTATTTGTGCTACCCGCTTCTATGTCAAAAAAAGATGAACATATATATACTTATGAATCAAAGAGTGAGATTTTAGATATCTTAAAAAAAGAGTCATTTCACTTTGCCCTTATAATTGGGTGCGATAAAAGCATACTTGAGAGTAGTTTGCCATCACAAAAACAGCTTACATTTGAGTTTTAGATATCTCTAGCTGCAAGGCTTTGTACTCTGGTATATACTTTTTAACTAGCTCATAAAAACTCCTTGAGTGGTTAAAAAAAACTAGATGAGCCAACTCATGCACTACAACATAGTCTATGTACTCTTTTTTGAGTTTTAAAAGGTTGGTATTTAGTGTTATAACTCCCTTGTTTGAGCAACTTCCCCATCTGCGAGTTAGCTTTTTAAACCTAAGCTCACTATAACCTAGCCCCATCAAAGAGGCAAAAAACTCAACTCTAGCAACAAGATAAACTTTAGCCAAATCTTTATAAAACAGATCATAGCACCTTAAAACTCCACTCTCACTTCTACTTTTAGCCAATGAAATCTCAAGAGTTTTTGGAACTTTTACAACCTCACCAAAAAGTAAAATCTCCTCTTTTAAAACTATAGATTTAGCCCTATTTTGCTCTATAGTTTTTAGGTGTTTTCGTATCCAGCTCTCTTTTTTTAAAAGTAGCTCATCTAGAAGTTTTAGCGATGGGGTTTTTGCAACTATTTCGCCACTTTTTGAGATAGATATATAGCTATGTTTTAGTTTTTTGTTTAAGATATGCTTTAATTTTAGCTCTTTAAAACTAACTGTTTTTGTACTTGATAGGATCAACCGCTTTAGCCTTTTTAAAACCATTTAGCCTAAGTCTGCAACTATCACAAACTCCACAAGCCTCATCTTGAGCTTGATAACAGCTCCATGTAAGCTCAAGTGCCACGCCTAACTCTAGTGATTTTTTCACAATTTGCTCTTTACTTAGATGGACTATTGGGGTGTATAGCTCTATATTTGTCTCATCTTTTATACCTAAGTTTATAGAGTTTTGCATAGATTTTATAAACCCTTCGCGACAATCAGGGTACCCACTACTATCCTCTTCAACAACCCCTATAGCTACAACACCAGCCCCCTCTTTCTCAGCCAAAGCTGCTGCAATACTTAAAAATATACCATTTCTAAAAGGTACATAAGTAGAAGGAACACTATCGCTTAGCCCATCTGTTGGGACACTCATAGCTTTATCTATCAAAGATGAAGCACTTATGTAGTTAAAAAAGTCGATATCTAAAATATAGCGGTTTGTGATATCTAGCTTATTGCAAAGCATTCCAAAACTCTCAAGCTCTTTTTGTTGTGTTTTTTGCGAGTAGTTAAAGTGTAGTGCCACCACCTCATAACCCTCATCTTTTAACATATATGCACATAGTGTGGAGTCAAGTCCTCCACTCATGATAGCTACCGCTTTTTTCATCTAAACCCGACCTTTAACTTAATATAAATAAAACCGATAGTATAATTATAACAAAGGAGTTCAAATGGAAATTTCAGCTTTAGCAAATAATGCAAATGACACCGTAGGGATCGAAGCTCTAAAAAAGGCTCAAGATGTTGAGCAGTCGCAGGTCTCAAGAGTTTTAGAGGGTATGCAAGAGCAAACACAACAAACTCAGCAGATGCAACAACAAGTTGCACAAAACACAGGTTTGGGTATGAGCCTTAACATACAAGCCTAAGTTTGATAGAGTTTGACAACCAAAGCGAACTAACTCTTAGTTTAGAGCTAGTTCAAAAAATAGCCTCATCGCTTAGCTCTAAAGATATAGAGCTTTTAGTAGTTGATGAAGCTACCATGAGAGATATAAACAAACAAACCAGAAACATCGACAAATCAACCGATGTTCTTAGTTTTCCACTCGAAGATGTACCTATGTCACCACTTGGTAGTATAGTTATATCATCACACCATATAACAACAAAAGCAGATGAGCTAAAACATAGCTATAACGATGAATTTACTCTGCTTTTTATACATGGGATTTTGCATCTACTTGGGTATGATCATGAAGTAGATGAGGGGCAGATGAGAGCTAAAGAAGAAGAGCTTATCAAGCTACACAACCTACCAGATAGCCTTATAGTTAGAAATCAATAATTACCTTTCACCTTAGATATTTTAAATAAATTAAGTCCTATTATATGCTCACAGCAGTATAATATTACTTTAAAATAAAAGGGAAGAAATGGTACAAAATCATATTCGAGAAGATGAGATAGATTTGAGAGAGTTATTTTTAACTCTTTGGGAAAAGAAGATTTTTATAACTATTTTTACTTTAGTAACTACGACTTTAGTTGGGATTTATGCTTTAATGCAAAATCCAACACCTATTTACGAAGGGAAACTGTATCTAGAGATTGGAAAAATTCATGATAAAAATTTTGCCCCTGTATTAATAGAAAATCCAAACAATTTATCAAGAGTTTTAAATCTAGAGTTTGGTGTACAAAGCAATACATCAAAAGGTACATCAAATATTATTGAAGTTAGTTTTTTAAATGAAGATAAAGAGCTGATTAAAAATAAGCTAGAGAGTGCTAGGGATTTTACAATATCAAAACATATGGAAGAGACTAGCTTCTATACTAAAGCTATCATGACTAAGCAAATAGGGGGAGGTATATCTATTTTAGATGAAGCAGTAAATAAGCCAAAAAAGATGCTAATGCTTAGTGTTGGATTTGTAACTGGATTTACACTATCGATATTTTTGGTATTTTTTATGCAATTTATTAGAGGTTTTAAAACTACAAACCGATAATCAATTAGACTCATCTAGCTCGATGTAGCCTAGCTCAACTAACTTATCATATATGGCAGAGACTATGCCACCAGTGGCGGCTCCACCATGTCCACCATGCTCAACCATAACACTCACTACATACTTAGGTTTATCGTAAGGTCCATAAGTGCTCATCCAAGCATGAGATCTGTTGTAGTATGCCATCTCATGTTCTAGCTCTCTTTGTTTTATATTTTGTTTTATACCAACAACTTGTGCGGTTCCTGTTTTACCCGCTATCTTCACTTTTGTATTTAGGTAGTTTCTAGCGGTTCCACCGTACGAGTTACACACCTCATACATAGCTTTTTGTATAGTCGGAAGTGCTTGAAGCTCATCTTTACTTAAAACATCTCTATATGCGGGTGCTAGTTCCTCATCACCTTTATACTTAACCAAGCGGGGGGTAGGTAGTTTTCCTGTTGCCATAAGAGCTGTGTTTGCTGCTATTTGCATAGGTGAAGTTAGAAAATCCCCCTGCCCTATGGAGGTATTTACCGTCTCACCGATATACCACTGCTTTTGAAATCTTTGCATTTTCCACTCACGAGATGGGACTGTCCCTATAAACTCATTTGGCAAATCTATACCAGTTTTTGCACCTAAGCCATGGTTTAAAAAACCTCTACTCATCTTATCGATGCCTAACTTTAGTGAACCTTTGTAAAAATAATCATCGCAACTCTCCCTAATCGCCTTAATAACATCGGTATGTCCATGTCCGATGCCCTTCCAGCACCTAAAGACTCTATTTCCTACAGGTAGCTCTGCGGTACAAAAAACATTAAAATTTTTACCAACCTCATTTGAGGTTAAAAATATCAACCCCAAAGAGTTTTTTATGATAGAACCTGGGGGATAGAGTCCGTTTATGAGTTTATTTGTAAATGGTTTTTCCAAAGAGTTTATGATTCTATCCCACTCCTTACTCGATATACCCGATATAAAAGAGTTAAGATTATACTCTGGAAAACTACTAGCAGCTAAAACCGCCCCATCGACTCCCATCACAACAACAGCACCAGATTTGTTCTCAAAAAGGGTAGATATAAACTCTTGAAGCTCTATATCTATGTTTAAAATAAGAGTTCTATCCTCATCTGGTTTTATGTAAGATAGCTCCTCTATCTTTTGGTTTTTAGCATTTACCTTAACCTCTCTCTCCCCCGCTTCACCTTGCAAATAGTCGTTATAGTAGTTCTCTAAACCACTTTTTCCCTTGTAACCTATAAGCTCTAAAAGTGGGTCTTCTTCTACATCTTGAGTATTTGCTCTAGCAACATAACCTAGCACATGAGCTGCAACTTTTTCATAAGGGTAGTATCTTTTTGGCGAGGAGACAACCTCTACATTTTTCTTTAGACTTAGTTTTGTATAAACAGGCATGCTCTGCTCATAAGAGACAAAAGGGATCACCTCTATAGGTTTATGGTTGTAGTAAGAGTCGTTTTTTTTATACTCTTTTATGATTTTTTCTTTATCAAAATCGGGCAATAATTCCAAGAGTTCATCAACTTCGCTCTCAAGCTCAACTCCTAAGTGAGGAGCTAGTAGCACTTTAAACCCTAGCTCATTTATGGCAACTGGCTTTTTGTTTATATCTAGTATTTCACCCCTTATAGGAGCTATTTTTTCAATCTTTATGCTATTTTGACTCGATAGTTTTTCATAAAAATCGTTTGACTTTACAGAGAGATAATAGACCCTACTTAAAATCCCTAGCCATATAGCCATAAATAAAAAGATTATAAACTTCATTTTCATAGAAAAAGCCCAACTATAAAAAACTCAAGTGCTATGTAGTATAGAACCAAAAACGATATATCAGGCTCATCTATCATAAAAATCTTAGCAATTAGCATATAAAATATATAAAAACCTATGTAGCTAAAAAATACCATTAGAAAGTTTTTACAACTATAGCAACTAAAAACAGAGTCTACTTTTGGCATCAAAAACTTATCCATAAATAAAAAATAAAACACCAAGCTAAGTAGTATATAGCCATTTTGTGCTTCAAAGATGAGCATAGCGACTATAACCAAAATGAGTATATAGATATCTTGTGATTTTTTGGCTCTGCTAAAAAGCAAGTAAAGCACCCCAGCTAGTGGTGGTAAAAATATATAAATAGAGTTAAGTGCACTATAGATAACAAATAGTGCTAATAAAAAAAGCGGTTTTAGAGTTCTTTTATCAATGATACTTCGTTGCATACTGGAAAAAACTTACACTTTATGCAATCCGCCCATATCTTATGTTCAGGAATGCTCTCTTTTGGAATCTCCACAAAACCTAGTTTTTCAAAAAAATCTTTTTGGTATGTTAGAGTCAAAACCTTTTTTAGCTCCAAAGCCCTAGCCTCAAGTATGGCTTGATTTACTAGTGCTTGACCTACCCCTTTGCCTCTTTTATCCTCTTTTACTATAAGCGATCTTGTCTCGGCTAACTCTTTTGTGTGTATATGTAGGGCACAAAAACCAACTATAGCCCCACCCTCTTTTGCAAGTATATATGAGCGGATATTTGTCGCTACATCATCATCACTTCTAGGTAGTATGATACCAGATTCTATCTCTGGATAGACAAGTTTTTGCATCTCATCTATGTCGCTTAGCTTGGCTTTAGTTAGCTCTATGCTCATCTTGTGCCTCTTTTAGTATCTTATAGATGGTGCTATTTATCTCTTTTAGCCCCCGCTTTTTAGCACTTGAACAAACAAGCACATCGCCAAACTCTTTTTTTAATGCACTCTGCTCTTTTTGGTTAAGTTTGTCTATCTTGGTAAAGATTTTTAGAATCTTTTGGTGTGGTTTTTTTATCTGGTTTAAAAACTCATCTACCGATCTATCTATCTCAAGATGAGGGTGTCTTGAATCGACTAAATGTATAAAAAGTGATATATTTTCCCTTTTTAAAAGGAAATTTGTCAAACTCTCCTCCCACTCATCTTTTAAACTTTTTGAGACTTTTGCATACCCAAATCCAGGTAAATCAACAAATACTACATCAAGTTTTGTATCATCTTCACGGTTTAGATAGACAACATCAAAATAGTTTATAAGCCTAGTTTTACCTGGAGTTTGTGAGACTTTTGCTAGAGATGAGATGTTTGTAAGTCCATTTATCAAAGAGCTTTTGCCTGTGTTTGATCTAGCTATAAACACAACCTCGTTAAACTCCTCGCTAGGCGGGGCTGTTTTTATAGATGCAAGTGAGTCCTTAAACTTTGCACTGATGATATCTACCACTACTCATCTCCCTTTGGGGTTGATTTTTTCTTTTTATCATCTTTTATATCAAATATCATAATAACAGGCTCATCTTTAGCCCCCTTGGCAAACGCCTTCCCCTCGATACTCTTAAAAACAACCTCATCACCCATAATCTCTTTATGATCATCTAGTTGAATCAGATGAGCTTTGATATAAAAATGGTACTCTTTTTCATTTGGCAAATATATAGCTTTTTGTGATACTCCCTTGTACCTTGCCCCATCTTCTGAAGTCATCTTAAAAGATACATTTCCCTCTGCTACAAACTTTGTCGGGTTGTTCTCCTTGTCTGTATAGACAGTCACCTTATCGGCGATTAGCTCATCTTCTAGCTTTGTCATATGGACATTTCCTGTAAATATAGAAATCCCTTTATTTTGATCTCCGCTATACTCAAGTGCCTTTATCTTAAGCTCTTCTGCACTTAAAAAAGTAGCTACAAATATAAATAATAATGATAAAATCTTCATTTTTTTCTCTCTATGTTATAAGTTATAAAAACATTTTTTGCTTTTAGGGTATTTTTTTCGTTATTGTACTTCAAATCATCGCCAATTGCTCTATTTTTACCCATAAATGCCTCAAAATCTTTTTTTGTTGTGGCTATTTTACTCTTAGTGTCGTATGTTGCCTCTTGGGAAAAATACTTTAGCCCATCATCCCTAGTATACTTTACATCTTTGTTTAGATATAAAATATCGTTTTTATATAGACCATCAATTGAGCTTAGATGAGATAAAAATTCGCCTGTATTGTCTGTATAGATCGGGCTTTTTATGGTATATCTATCGCTAAATCTACTAGCCTCAACACCTTTTAGTATTGAACTTAGCCCTATGGCACTAAACTCATACATAGTAAAATCAAAAATATTTAAAGATGCGATTTCACCACTCTTGCTTTGAGCCAACTCAAGTGGCTTAAAAAGCAGATAAATAGCCGCAAAGATAGCAAAAATAGCTACAAAAAAGTACTTCATCGCCATTGAGCTAAAAAATTCTCTAGTTGGTTATTTTTGGCTAAAACTATCTCAATCATCTCGCGAACCACTGCATCACCGCCATTTTTGCTTAAAACTACATCTACCTCTTTAGCTACATAAGTAGTTGCATCTTTTGGGCAAAAGCTAATCCCAACAGAGTTTAAAAGCTTAAGATCATTTAGATCATCCCCTATAGCGGCAACTTCATCTAAAGTTATATCTAGCTCCAAACATAGAGTCTTTAAAACCTGAAGTTTATCTTTTACACCTTGATAAAGATGGGCAATCCCTAGCTCTTTTGCACGGTGTTTTACTATAGTTGAGTCCCTACCCGTTATGATGGCAAACTCAAGCCCTAGCTTTTTGGAGTGGACTATGGCAAAGCCATCTTTTACATTGAACTTTTTATACTCCACAAGCTCACTTGAGTAGATAATACCACCATCACTCAAGCACCCATCTACATCTAAAACAACTAGTTTTATCATAAAACATCTTTTGTGCTTGGAATCGCTATCTTCTCGTTTTTAGCCATTGCTCTTCTTAGTGCGACAGCTAAGGATTTAAAAGCTGCTTCAACTATATGGTGTTTGTTTTTACCACGAAGCACCACTATATGAGCACTTACTCTAGCATTTATAACAAATGCTCTAAAAAACTCCTCAGCAAGTTCTACATCAAAAGTGCCTATCTTTCCATCTAAATCTACCTCGTAGTGTAAGTATGGACGGTTAGATATATCAAGATCACAACTTACACAAGCCTCATCCATAACGATATTTGCACTACCAAATCTCTCCATAGACCTAACAGGATAAACCGACTCAGCAAACAAAGACCCCATCACTATCCCTATATCTTCAACACTATGGTGATAGTCTATGTGTGTGTCACCCTTGCACTTGATATCTAAATCTATCAAAGAGTGTTTTGAAAATGACTCTAACATATGGTCTAAAAAACCAACTCCACTATCTATATTGCTTTTTCCACTACCATTTATATCCATGCCGATAGTTATATCGGTCTCTTTTGTAACTCTACTTTTACTTATCATTTAGTCCTCTCTTACTATAAATGCACCACTAAAGCTAGACTTGCTTATATAGTCTCTTGCTTCAGCCTCACTCTTAAACCCTTTTAGGTAAATCCTAAACAATCGCCCTTTTTGTGTTTGAGCATCTTTTATAATAGCACTATACCCATCTATACCATCGTACTTTTTCTGTGTGATAGTAGCACCCTCAAACCTTGCAAACGATGCGATTTGCACTGCAAAATCACCTATAGCTACACTCTGAGTAGATTTTTTAAGCTCTGCGGTACTTGGGATAGTTTTTGAGCCAACCGAAGCAAATCCTAAAACCTCAAGCTCAACTGGAGCAGTACCTTGTGCGACTATATCTAGTTTTCTAGCCGCAAGGTTTGATAGGTCTATAATTCTACCTGCTACAAAAGGTCCTCTGTCGTTTATACGAACTATCTCACTTTTGCCATTTTTTTTATTTGTAACCCTTACTATGGTGTTCATAGGTAGTGTTTTGTGAGCTGCGGTCATGGTGTGCATATCGTATATCTCACCATTTGAAGTCTTTTTACCATGAAAATCTGGACCATACCAACTAGCTATCCCGCTTGAGCGGTTACCCACACTCACAACTGTTGGGTAGTATGTGATACCCCTGATGGTGTATGGTCTCATTGTGGCTAATTTGGCATTGTTGCTTGGTGGCTGATGAGAGATCCCTATAGGCTTAGACGATGGCTCATGGTATATAGTACTAGGTGCCGTCTGCCTCGATGTGCATCCACTAAAAAAAACTCCCACACAACATGTTAAATATATATACTTCTTCATCTTATATGACTATCTTTTGACCTATTTTTATATTTGCATTTGTTAGTGAATTTTTGGTTTTTATACTTGCTACTGTAGTTTTGTACTTTTTAGCTAAACTCAAAAGTGTATCACCTTTTTTCACTATATGAACCACATCGCTTTTTGCCACCAAAGCACTTGGAATGCCGATATTTGGTATATTTAGCTTTTGGTTTATCTTTAGCTTATCGCTCTTTAGTGAGTTAAAGCTCATAAGTGTTTTTGGACCTACACCGTACTTTTTTGAGATAGTTCCTATATTTTCACCACTCTTTACTATATGTACTGCTTTTAGGATTTTACTCTCATCTACAGAGTAGTTTTGTTTAAAATCTGCAAGTTTTATATAGGGTATATAGACCTCATACTCTTTTGAGCCAACTGGTGCAAAGTCGTACTTTAGGTGTCTGTTGATAGCTTGAAGATCTGCTACTGGTACATTTAGTATAGAAGCTACTCTGCTTAGCGACTCACCCATCGGTATCTTTATGGTTGCCATAGGGTATGCTTGAGCCCTGTTTAACAGATACTCATAGCTACTTTTTAGTAAAAAGCTCTCATCGTTTGCTATGAGTGCTAGAGCTGCTATCTTTCTTATGTGCATTCTACTCTCAAGCGGTATATACTTTTTATCTGAATCAAGTAAAACCGAAAGTTTATCGCTCCCTGCCTCTTTTATAGCTCGTTTTAGCTTACCCTCGCCACAGTTGTAGGCTATAGCAACAAGGTACCATTTACCAAACATATCGTGAAGATAGTTTAGGTATCTCGCTGCTGCTTCGGTCGATTTTATAGGGTCTCTTCGCTCATCTACATACTCATCTATCCTAAGTCCAAACTTTTTAGCGGTAAATGGCATAAACTGCCAAAGCCCCGATGCACTAGCACTTGAGTATGCTCTTAGCAAAAAGTGTGACTCTGCCATCGATAAGTATAAAAACTCGGCTGGGATATTGTTTTTAGCTAAGATATTTTTGATAGCGGGTATAAAATAGTACCCATCATCCATAGCTTGTAAAAACCTCTCATCTTTGCATATAGCTATGCCGTTGTTTTTCATGTTATTCATAGCTTTGTCATTTATAAATGATGGCTCGATATCTAGTGCATCTAGTGTCGCGATGTCTTTTTCGTTTTGGTAGTTTGATAGGTTAGCAAATGCTAAAAGTGGGATCAAAAGTGTTAAAAGTATCTTCATAAAATCTCAATCGTCTAAGTTAAAATAAAATCCAAAGATTATACCAAAAATAGTCCAAATTTCGGCAAATATCACGAAATGCCGAAAAGTTCTTTACTATTTTTAGTAGAGATTTTAGCAACCTCATCTTTGCTTAAACCCAAAAGCTCTGAGATTTTACTCACCACTAGAGTGGTATATAGTGGCTCATTTCTCTTACCTCTATGTGGATGTGGGGTTAGGTATGGTCCATCTGTCTCTATAAGTAGTCTCTCAAGTGGGATTTTTGGTAAAACTTCTAAAAGTTTTCTAGTATTTTTAAATGTCAAAACTCCGCCTATACCGTAGTAAAAACCGTTTTTAGCCAAAGCTAAAAGCTCCTCATCAGCATTATAGCAGTGAAGCACACCGCCAACCTCACCTGCACCACTTTTAAGCAATAGATCTTTAGAGTCCCTTGAAGCATCTCTTATATGAACTATGAGTGGTTTTTTGTACTTTTTTGCGATCTCTATCTGGGCTACAAAGACCCTTTTTTGCTCATCTTTTTCTTTTTTCTTCTCCTCATCGCTCCCCTCTAAGCGATAATAATCAAGCCCACATTCTCCGATAGCCACACACTTTGTATGATCTACATATTTTAAAAAAATCTCCTCGCTAAAGCTTTTCATATCGTAAGGGTGAACACCTATAGCAAAATAAACATCGCTATTTGCCTCGCTTATACTTACCGCTTTTTCTAGAGTTTTTGGATCTGCCCCTGGGATGATAAAGCGCTTTACACCCGCCTCTCTAGCACGATCTAGCACCTCATCTATATCTTCATCATATCTGCTGTCATCTAGGTGTATATGTGTATCTACTATCAATGTTGCTCCTTTTTAAAATAGTTATTATTGTGCATTTTTTCATTTTGCAAGTCAAAAAATAGAACTTCAAGGCTTAAATCGCCACCTTTAAAGTAGCTATAAGAGAGATTTAAATCGACCTCATCGTACGGATAGACAAGATATAGATTTTTACAGTTTGTATATTTTGTACCATAAGCATAAAGCTGGTACATATCGGCTTGTGAAACTCCGTTATTTGATTTTTCTTGGCTTAAAATCTTCCATTTTGTGTCTATTATAATCTCTCCACTATTTATCACAATATCTGGTTTTAATCTAAATTTTTCTTTATCTTTTTGAAAAGCTAAATAATGGGTTTCATCTTGATTTTTTATACTTTCATACTTCCAATCTTTTTTTATAAAACTATAAATATAATTTTCAAAAAGCAAATTCATATCAAACAAAAGTGCAAAAGCTATATCATCGCCTTTATATAGAGAAAATGAGTTTTCAAGTAAAAAAGTTTTACACCACAATAAAACTTGAAAGTAATCTTTCATCTGTCTATCTAATTTTAGATTTGAAAAATCGGTTTTAATATCGTGTGAAACTTTTATCTCATCAAAAATAAACAAAAATTCTCTAATTTTTTGTTGATTTTTATTTAGTTTTGATTTTTTATATAAAAATATTAAAGTAGTTTTTATAAGTCTATTTTCAACTCTATTGCTTAAAAACTCATCATAACTTACATAAAATCGCTCTTTGTGGATTGTATTTTGTTTTATCTGCTCATTTAAATTTAGTTTGCCTTTTAGAAATTTTAAATTCTCTTCTTTATTTATATAGTCGCTTTTTAGTCCTTTTTTAAGCAAATAGGCTAACTCTTCCAAAAACATTGTTATAAAAATTTCCAAAAGTGGCATTTTTGAAGATTTCAGATTTGCTAGATTAAAATTTTTAAAAGGAGAGTTTTTTAGTTTTTTTAACATTTTTAATAAAATCTCTTTTGATTTTTGCTCATCTGCATTTTTAATCTTTGGTAAAATCTCTATTGTAGTACCATCTTTTGTTTGGATTAAGCCTACATAGTTTTGGGCTTGTAAAACTTTTCCAAAGCCACTTTTTGTAGTTATTTTTAGATATTGTGCTGTTTGTTCGTTTTCTAAAATAAATTTTTCTAAAGAGTCAAAAGTTGGTTTTTTTATAAAATTCTCTTTTGTACTATCTTTAAATTGAAGATATTCAAACTCTCTAATTATCATCTTAATCTTTCAAAATCGAACTCTTGTTTTATAATATAATTATATTTTTCATCTTCTAAATATTCGCTATCTTTTATTAAATCATCATCAAAAATATCTGATTTTACTTCTAGTTTTTCTACAAAACCATCTCCTAAAACAACTCTTATTTTCTCCCAATCGTCATAAAAATACTCTTGCAAAAGTGGGATTATTCTGTTTCTAAAAATATTTTCAAGTTCATATAAACTAGGATTTTCTTTTAAACTCATAAAATAGGCATGTCCTATTGTGTGGTCTTTGTCGTATAGATACTCTACTCTTTTATTTATAGTTTCAAGAAGTTTATCTATTTTTATTCCATCAACCACTAAATTTTTAAGCAAACTAGAATTTGGCATCATCTCCTCAAAATGAAACCTTCTTCTAAGAGCTGTATCCAAAAGAGCTATACTTCTATCTGCTGTGTTCATTGTGCCTAATATATAGAGGTTTTTTGGCACACCAAAAAGCTCACCACTATATGGAAGTTTTACTCTTATCTCTTCATCAGATCCAATCCTTTTGCTATCTTCTATAAGCGTGATAAGCTCACCAAAAATCTTAGAGATATTTCCACGATTTATCTCATCTATTATTAAAATGTAGTTTTTTAATTCTATTGTATATTCTGTATCTTCAATATAATCAAAGTTAGTTTTTCTAAATTCATTATACATAGATAAATAGTATGTATCTTTTTGTCTTTGATTATTTATACCAAAAACTTCTTTAGCTAATTGTTTAGAATTTTTAAATTCACTTTCAAAATTTATGATTTTTAAAAACTCATCTATATCTAAAACTACTTTTTTATCGCTATAACTTGAATCTTCAGTAAATAAAATTATATTTTGTTCATTTATCTCTTTTATTTTAAATTTTCCACCTTTTGTTTTAGAAAACTCTTTTTCATCTTCAAATGAATCATTTAAAAATATCTCTAATTTCTGCTTTTGAGTTTTTTCTTGTGATAACTGTTCTACTGTTTTTTTACTATTTTCAAAATTTTCTAAAGCTTTTTTAGATAATTTCTTGAAAATTCCACCTTCTACACCATAGCTTATATTTTCATCTTTTGTTTCAGCTTTTATCCCCTCAACAAACTCTTCATAGCCATAACTTTGATGAAAAGTTATAAATTCGATTTGTCCAGCTTTTTTATACTCTTCAAATTTCTCTTTTAGTTTTTCTCTATTGTTTTTATTTTCTTCATAAAATTTACTATCAACTATCTCTAAAGCTTTATTAATTGTATTGTAAGTTTTTCCAGTTCCTGGACTTCCATATAAGATTTGATTTAGTGCTTGTTTTTGTGTAGATTTTGGCACATCTTCTTCTCCATTATATAAAGTTTCGTTTTGAATTGATTCTAAGTAAACTTTTACTTTTGTTTTTAGTGTACTAAAAAGTTGTTTGTCATTAAAACCTAACTCTTTTTGTGATTTGTCATATTCTTCATAATTTATGCTATCACTTTTCATTTCTTCAAAAATTTCATTTAAATTTTTACCCTTTAATCTTTCAATATTTTGAAAAATTTTTATTGCTTTTTTTAGATCAGAATAATAAGTATTTATTGTAGTTTGGTTATCATATTTTGTTCCAAGGTAATCCTTGAATTTTTTGGCTGCATATAAGATAAAGCCATTTTTCTCCATACACCACTGTGCACTTGATTTATGATTTCCTGTTGAGTTGTAGAATTTACTATCTAAAGTTTCTTGATTATGTTTCAATCCATATGCAATACCGACTATATATTTATGAGGGTAGTCTTTACTATTATAAAATAATAAATAATCTTTAGCTTTTCTGTTATCACTTAACTGTCCATTTTCTTCTAGCCCATTATATTTTGCAATTGCTTTTACAATATCATCTCTGGTGATATCACTAAAATCTATCTTACTCATCTTGTGCCTTTTTTCATTTTCTAAAAACTTTCCAAACATTGTATCAAAGAGTTTACTATTTTTAAAAGCCGACTCTAAAAATCTATATTTTAGGAAAAATTCAATAATATTTTAAGCAAAAATAGTAGGAAAAACAGTTATTTTAGAAGCAAAGATATAGTTTTGTTTAACTCTTCTAAACCTTTTTGTTTCAATCTTTTATCGTTTATTGCATAGCCATTTACTAGATAATCTTTTAGAATTTTAGTAGCCCAAATCCTAAAACTAGTGGCTCTTTTGGAGTTTACACGGTAGCCTAAGGAGATAATCATATCAAGATTATAATAGTCTATCTCTCTTATAACCTCCCTATTTCCCTCTTTTTGAACTGTTGCATTTTTTGCAACAGTTGAATTTTTATCAAGCTCTTCTTCTTTAAAAATATTTCTTATATGCCTTGAAATAACTGATTTATCTCTACCAAAAAGCACCTCTAACTGCTTTTGACTAAGCCACAAAGTATCATTTTCAAATGAAACATCTAGCTTTATCTCTCCATTTTTATCTTCATAGATTACAATCTTATTTTCCATAATTGCAATATCTTTATCTAAAAACACTCTTTGATCTCTTTTATATATTTTTATATTTCCAAAATTTTCTCCAAATTTTTCAAGAATTGTATCTTCAATAATATTTTAAGCAAAAATAGTAGAAAAAACTAACCATTTCTCTCTAGCATCTCTTTAGCAAAAACTCTAGCCTCGTGGGTTATGGTATCGCTACTTATGATCCTAGCTATCTCCTCGACCCGCTCATCAAACTCAAGCTCTTTTACAAACGAATCATCACCCTCTTTATAGACTAAAAAGTGTTGTGAAGCGACTGAAGTTAGTTGCGGTTGGTGAGATATGGCAAATATCTGAAAACTTTTGCCAAGTTCTTTTAGCACCTTAGCGACACTCATCGACTCTTCACCGCTAAGGTTTGCATCTATCTCATCTAAAAAAAGTATCCCGCCATCTTTTAAAAACTTTGATTTTATAGATAGTATCGCTAACCTTAGTCGGTTAAACTCCCCTGTACTAAGCTTATTTAGCTCAGTTGATTTTAGTTTTATGACAACTCTATCGCCACCACTTAAGCTAAGCTCATCTTCTTCTAGCTCTACACTAGCCTCTCTTAGATAAAGCTCATTTAGGTATCTATTTAGCTCACTATTAAAGCTACCTATCTCTTTTGCTCTAAAACTATTTAGCTTTTTTGCATCAGCTTCTATACTCACTTTAAGAGTAGATATCTGTTTTTCAAGATCACCTTTTGTTATATCTATGTTTTCATACTTTGTAAGTTCTAGCTTTTTTTGCTCAAGATACTCTAGAGCCTCCTCTACACTTCCATACCTTCGTTTTGTTTCACTTAGCTCTTCTATGCGGTTTAAAACAGACTCAATATCGACTTCATCAAGCGATGCAAAGCTCTCTTGTGAGTTTTGTAAAACTGCCCTAAGCTCGTTCATCGCATCGCTAAAAAAAGATGAATCAACCTCTAAAAGCTCAAGTGTTTTATCTACCTTATGTTCATAGGCAAATATCGCCTCAGCCTCATTTAGTGCCTCTTGAACCTTCTCTTTTTTAGATAGATCTTTTTTAACATCCATAAGCTCTTCATCTTCACCCACTTTTAGCCCAAGTCTCTCTAGCTTATCTATCTCAAAAGCGGCAAACTCTTTTAGCTCATTTAGCTGTTTTTGCTCATCTTCTATCACTTGAAGCTCTTTACTTAACTCTTTAAACTTTAAAAAACTCTCCCTATACCCTGCTAAAAGCTCTTTAAATGTCGGCTCATCTATTCTATTGTCTAAGATACTTAGCAGGTTTTGCGGCTCAAAATCACTATAATCTTTTAACGATAGATACCTTACAAACTTTGAAGTTATACTATTTAGCTCTTTTTTTGAGACACCTTGAGAGTTTATAAAGTATCTTGTTTTATCTTTTTTTGTAGCTCTAAATATATTTATCTCTTCATTTGCATCAAAATCTATCTCGCCATCGACACTAGACTCACAAATAGCAGCATCGACACTAGCTAAACCAAGTGAAGCTAAGATAGAGTTTAAAAGTATAGACTTACCGCTCCCACTAGGTCCACTAAAAACAACTACACCATCTTTAAACTCAAGCTCAGCTTTTGCAAAACTAAGATACTCTTTTAGGTAAAATCTCTCTATCAATTGCCCCACTCCAGTTTTTGTTTTAAAACATCAAAATAGTTAAAATCCTCTCGATGTACTAGTTTTATGGTGTTTTTAGCCAACCTTATAAAAACCCCCTCATCTGCGTCTATCCTTAGTCTATCTTGCCCATCTATGGTGATTAGGGCATTGTCATCTTTACTTCTAAGCTCCAATGTAAATCTACCTGGTAAAACAAGTGGTCGCTGTTTTAGTGAATGCGGACAAATCGGAGTTAGTGCAAAAACATTGCTCATAGGAAAAAGAACAGGTCCACCTGCTGATAGGTTATAGGCTGTTGAGCCTGTAGGGGTGGAGACTATAAGTCCATCGCCATAGTATGTGTTGAACTTTTTTCCATCTACAAGTGTCTCTATGTGGATCATCTTTGAGATTCTATCCCTTGTAAAGACAATATCATTTAGTGCATAGATCCGCTTTTTTGGCTCTTTTATAGGGGTTACTTCTAAAACTGCTCGCTCATCTATGCGGTATCTTTTCTCTTTTATCTTAAGTATAAAATCATCCATCTCATCTAGTGAAAAGTCTGCCAAAAATCCAAGTCGCCCTGCATGAACTCCAAGTATAGGTATCCCATAATCAAGCGATCTTCTAGCGGTTGATATAAGAGTTCCATCTCCACCAAAGCTAACTATAAAGTCACTACTCTCACAAATCTTCCCAAAGCTACTCCCCTCAAGCCCTATCATAGTGGCACTTTTGCTCTCTAGCAAAACCTTTATACGGTGAGATTCAAAAATATCTTTTAGCTTTAAATAATCATCTTTTATCTCTGGTGTGTTTGGTCTAAGGACTACACCTACAACTTTTATATCTTTATCTTTCATACCATTCATCATCTTTTTGTAATATATTTTTTATATATTTTTCCTAAACAAATTTTTAACATTATCTAAAATACCATTTGCTTTATTGGGAGTATAATTTTCTAACTTTGGATTGGTTCTAATAAGTGAAATATCTAGTTGTGGGAAATTTTCATCATTTGTGATAACAACATCACAATTAGAATTTTTAGCACAAAAATATTGCAAAGTATCTTCATAATCTGTATTATTTATTTTAGAAAAAGTAGAAGCATTTATTCTAAGTTCTTTGACTTCATCTACTACTTTAAAAACATCACTTGCCTCTAACTTTAAAAATTCATTAGCTACATCTACATTGCTTACTTTTGCTCTTTGGGATAAAAGAAAAGATAAATTAGTTAAAGTAGAGGTATTAATATATAAATCGGCTCCACATGAAATATAATTATAAATCAACTCTTTACTAGCTTTAATAAGCTCTATATTTGTTCTTATTTTTGCATAATCACTAAATTTATTCTCATCTACAAGTAAGTCCAATAAAATATTTGTATCAAGATAAACTCTATTGTGCATATCTTCTAGTCCTTATTTCAGCCAAATCTTCTTTTGTGGGCATAGCTTCATATTTAAGATGTCCAAACTGTTTTTTAAACTCTTCCAATCTAGAAAAATTCTTATTTTCCTGAAAAACCTCACCACTCTCAACCTCTTTAACCTTTATATCGCCCTTAAAAGCATCAATAAGCCCTTTAAAAGCTGTAATTATCTCTTTTTTATCGACTGGTATATCTATGCTAAATCTTACTGTATTTGCCACAATAACCCCTTTTGTCTCATTTTTTAGTTTACTCTAAAACTTTACTTGTTTTATACACCTTGCTTTTTTAGGCAATATTAGTCACATTATACAAGAAATCTTTAAACTATTCAAAGCCAACTTTAGGTAAAATCGCAAAAAATATTTATAGAGATAGGTTTTTGATGAGAACACATTATTGTACAGATTTGAGTGAAAAAGATATTGACAAAGAGGTAGTTTTAGCTGGTTGGGCAAATAGTTACCGTGATCATGGTGGGGTTATATTTATAGATTTAAGAGATAAAAGTGGAGTTATTCAGCTCACTTGCGACCCAAAGGATAGCCTTGAGGCACACAAAGTGGCTAGTAGTGTTAGAGATGAGTTTGTCCTTATAGTAAAAGGTAAAGTTCGCCATCGTGGTGAGGGGTTAATAAATCCAAGACTAAAAACTGGTGCTATTGAGATAGTGGTTGAAACTCTTGATATTGAAAACAAATCAGCTCCAACACCATTTGTTATAGGTGATAAAAATGTTGGTGAAGAGACTAGACTAAAGTACCGCTACCTTGAGCTTAGAGAGGCTTCTATGTATGAGACATTTCGTCTTCGCTCAAAAGCGGCAATAGCTGCTAGAAACACCCTTGATAAGTTAGGATTTTTAGAGGTTGAAACCCCGATACTTACAAAATCTACTCCAGAGGGTGCAAGGGACTATCTTGTTCCATCAAGAGTTCATGAGGGTGAGTTTTATGCACTTCCACAATCACCTCAACTATTTAAACAGCTCCTTATGGTAGGGGGTTTTGATAGATACTTCCAAATAGCAAAATGTTTTAGAGATGAGGACTTAAGAGCTGATCGTCAGCCAGAGTTTACTCAGATAGATGTTGAGATGAGCTTTTGTGATCAAGAGGATGTTATAAAAGTAGCAGAAGAGTTACTTGAGTCGATGTTTAGTGCTTGTGGAGTTGAAGTCAAGCCACCATTTAACCGCATAACATATAGCGATGCTATGGAGCTTTATGGATCAGATAAACCAGACTTAAGGTATGAACTTAAGATGGTAGATGTTATAGATATATTTGCAAGATGTGAGAATGAAATCTTTACAAAAATAGCGAGTGATAGTAAGAAAAACCGCATAAAAGCACTAAAAGTTACAGGTGCTGATCTTGTTTTTTCAAAAAGAGAGATGAAGGGTTTTGAGGATTATGTAAGAAGCTTTGGTGCTAGTGGACTTGGGTATTTTCAGATGAAAGAAGATGGGCTAAAAGGTCCACTTATCAAGTTTTTTACAGATGAGGATATAGAGCTTTTAGTAACAAGACTAGATATACAAGTTGGCGATGTTGTATTTTTTGGAGCAGGTGAGAAAAAACTTGTTTGGGACTATATGGGTAGATTTAGAAACTTTATAGCTCAACATGAGAAGATGAACCTTGTCGATAAAAACAAGTATGAGTTTGTGTGGGTGGTTGATTTTCCTATGTTTGAGGTTGAAGATGGTGTAGTCAAGGCACTCCATCACCCATTTACTCAACCAAAAGATCTCAACAAAGATGGTATAGAGGAGATAAACTCCATAGCTTATGATATTGTGTTAAACGGTACAGAGCTTGGTGGTGGATCTATCCGTATCCATAAAGAGCAGATGCAAGAGGAGATATTTAAACTACTAGGTATAGGCAAAGAGGAAGCTAGAGAGAAATTTGGATTTTTACTAGATGCTCTAAAGTTTGGAGCCCCTCCACACGGTGGTTTTGCGATAGGTTTTGATAGACTTATGATGCTTCTTAGCAAAAAACCTAGTATCCGTGATGTTATAGCATTTCCTAAAACTCAAAAAGCTTCATGTTTACTAACAGATGCACCTAGCGAGGTAGATGCGACTCAACTAAGAGATCTGCATATAAAACTAAGATGAAAAAACTATTTTTAATCATAGGAGCCCCAGGGAGCGGTAAAACAACAGATGCCTCAGTTGTAGCAAAACAAAATAGCGATATCTCACACTACTCTACAGGTGATATGCTAAGAGATGAGGTGGCTAAGGGTACTCCGCTAGGCTTAGAGATAGATGCTTACATATCAAAAGGGCTTATAGTTCCTATAGATATAGCGATAGACACGATCACAAAAGCTATAAAAAATGCCCCAACTTCAACCATTATACTAGATGGCTACCCGCGAAGTTTAGAGCAGTTAAACGGACTCGATGAGTTTTTAAAAACAGAGACCTCCATAGAGTTAAAATCGGTTATAGAGATAGTAGTAAGCGAAGAGACAGCTAAAGAGAGAGTTTTGGGTAGAAACAGAGGCAAAGATGATCAAGAAGAGGTTTTTAACAACCGAATGAACCTCTACATAGAGCCGCTAGAGCAGATACAAAGCTTTTATAAAAGCAAAAATCTACTCTATAAGATAGATGGAGAGATGAGTATAGATGAGGTTAGTATAGCTTTAAAAAACCATATAGATACTTTTTTTAAGTATAATCAACCAAAAAAAGAGAGCAATATGTTAAGTTACGATTCACTAAAGTCTATACTTTTTAAACTAAATCCCGAAGTAGCCCATAAAATGGCAGAGTGCTTTTTAAGAGTGCCGCCATTTTGTCAAGCAGGGAGTAGCTTCTTTTTAGATTCACACTTTATAGCAGATGAGACTCTAACTCAAGAGCTTTTTGGCAAAACATTTTTAAATCCTGTAGGGCTTGGTGCTGGATTTGACAAAAATGCAACTATGATAAGAGGTATTCAAGCTCTAGGTTTTGGCTACACAGAGATAGGTACTCTAACTCTAAAACCACAAGAGGGTAACCCAAAACCTCGTCTTTTTAGACATATAGAAGAAAAATCACTCCAAAATGCGATGGGCTTTAACAACGATGGACTATATAAGATAGAAAAAAGACTCAAAAAAATCTACCCATACACAACCCCAATAGGTGTAAATATAGGTAAAAACAAAGCGACAGAGCCACACGAAGCTATAAAAGAGTACCTAACCCTTATAAAAACATTGCACACTCTAGCTGATTATTTGGTTATAAATATATCTTCACCAAATACCCCTGGTTTGAGAGATTTGCAAAATGAGGAGTTTATAGAGGAGCTTTTTAGCTCATCAAAAGAGATAACCACTAAACCTATTTTACTTAAAATCGCTCCAGATATGAGCGAAGAAAATGCGATAAATCTTAGTAAATTAGCGGTTGAGAGTGGAGCAAGTGGCATCATAGCAACCAACACTACTCTTGATTATTCACTTGTTTCAAACCCACAAAGCATAGGTGGTATAAGTGGAGCGGTGCTAAAAGATAAGAGCTTTGCTATATTTGATGCTATAGCAGATGAGCTTTATGGTAAAACTACCCTTATTAGTGTAGGTGGCATAGACTCTGCTAAAGAGGCATATAGACGCATAAAAGCAGGAGCTTCACTTGTACAAATCTATACCGCACTTATATATGAGGGCTTCAACATAGCAAGAGATATAAACAAAGAGCTAGTTGAGCTTATAAAAGCAGATGGCTTTACAAATATTAAAGAAGCAATAGGTGCTAATAGAGGATGAAAATACTCTTTGCCTTGCTTTTAAACATAGGGGTACTAATGGCTTCTTCACTGCCACAACACGAGAGCAAAACTCTTAAAAATGGACTAGAGATAGTTGTAATTCCACTTAAAAATAACACTGGTGTTATAAGCACAGATATATTTTACAAAGTTGGAAGTAGAAATGAGATACTAGGCAAAACAGGTATCGCCCATATGCTAGAGCACATGAACTTCAAATCAACCAAAAACCTAAAAGCTGGTGAGTTTGATAAGATAGTAAAAGGTATGGGTGGGGTAAATAACGCCTCTACTAGTTTTGACTACACACACTACTACATAAAATCATCTTCGCAAAATCTAGATAAATCGCTAGAGCTTTATGCTGAGCTTATGCAAAACCTAAAGCTAAAAGATGATGAGTTTTTACCAGAGAGAGATGTTGTAGCTGAAGAGAGACGATGGAGAACAGAAAATTCCCCTATTGGTTTACTATATTTTTCACTATTTAACAATGCCTATGTTTACCACCCATACCACTGGACACCGATAGGTTTTATGGATGATATCCTCTCATGGAAACTAGAAGATATAAAAGATTTTCACAAAAAATACTACCAACCAAACAACGCAATACTCTTAGTAGTTGGCGATATAGAGGCTGATGAGGTGTTTGAAAAAGCTAAAAGATACTTTGGCGATATAAAAAATGGTACAAAAATACCTCAAGTAAATATGCTTGAACCCGAACAAAACGGAGCTAAAAGAGTTGAGCTTAAAAAAGATAGCGAAGTTGAGATCTTTGCACTCGCTTTTCATATTCCAGATTTTAAACACAAAGATCAAATTGCTCTAGGGGCGATATCTGAGATACTATCTTCTGGAAAAAGCTCAAGGCTTCAAGATGAGCTAGTAGATAAAAAACATCTAGTAAATAGTATCTATGCTTACAATATGCAAAATATCGACCCAGGGCTATTTATATTTTTAGCATCATGCAACCCTGATGTGAGTGCTACTGAGGTAGAAAAAGAGATACTCTCTCAGATAGAGAGACTTAAAGAAGAGCCTGTTAGTAAAGATGAGATAGATAAGTTAAAAATCAACACAAAAGCAGAGTTTATCTACTCTCTTGAGAGTTCAAGTGATGTTGCAAATCTCTTTGGAAGCTACTTAGTTAGAGGTGATTTGACTCCGCTTTTAGAGTATGAGAAAAACCTTGAGGCACTCGATGCCAAAACCATTCAAGATGCTGCTAAGAGGTATTTTGATTTTGATAAATCAACAACAATAATTTTAAAAAAAGGTAAATAGATGGATATAGTAACAGGCTCAACAACGGCCCTTATAACACCATTTAAAAATGGCAAACTAGATGAAGTCGCTTATGCAAAACTTATAAAAAGACAGATAGCTAATGGCATAGATGCGGTATGTCCTGTTGGAACAACGGGTGAGAGTGCAACTCTAAGTTATGAAGAGGATATCATCTGTATGCAAATAGCTGTTGATGTTTGCAAAGGTACAAACACAAAAGTTTTAGCAGGAGCTGGAAGCAACTCAACATCTGAAGCTATTATGATAGCTCAAAATGCCGCTAAAGCTGGAGTAGATGCTATATTTTCAGTAGCCCCATACTATAACAAACCATCTCAAGAGGGGTTATATCAACACTACAAAGCTATAGCAAATAGTGTAAGCGACACCCCTTTTATGCTCTACAATGTACCAGGTAGAACAGGTGTTGATATACAAGCAGATACTGTTATAAGATTGTTTGATGATGTGCCAAATATATACGGCATAAAAGAGGCAAGCGGGAGTCTTGAGAGGTGTGTTGAGCTACTCTCAAAAAGAGCTGATTTAAAAGTTTTTAGCGGTGATGATGCGATAGATTATCCGATACTTGCAAATGGTGGAGCTGGTATAACATCGGTTACTTCAAACCTTCTACCTGATATAAAAAGTGAACTAGTTCGCGAGGCACTTAGTGGTAATTTTAAAAGAGCAAAAGAGCTAAACGATGAGCTTTATGCGATAAATAAAGTTTTATTTGTAGAGTCAAATCCCATCATGATAAAAGCTGCTATGTTTGTAGCAGGACTTATAGAGACTCTAGAGTATAGACTACCTCTAGTGGCTCCAAGCAGCCAAAATCTAAAAAAACTAGAAACAGTTATGAAAAACTACAATATAAAAGGACTATAAAATATGAAGGGTAAAACACTATTTATAAGCGGTGGAACAAGAGGGATAGGAAAAGCGATAGTTTATGCTTTTGCAAAAAAAGGGTGCGATATAGCATTTACCTATGCCTCAAATGCTTCTGTAGCAGATGAGATGGTAGAAGATTTAGAGAAAAACTACAACATAAAAGCAAAAGCTTATGAGTTAAATATACTTGAGCCTGAAACCTACAAAGATGTTTTTGAGAGTTTTGATGCCGATTTTGATAGACTAGACTTTTTTATCTCAAATGCGATCATCTCAGGTAGAAGTGTTGTTGGTGGATTTGGACCATTTATGAGACTAAAACCAAAAGGGTTAAACAACATCTGGATAGCGACTGTAGATGCTTTTGTAGTTGGTGCTCAAGAGGCAGCTAAGAGGATGGAGAAAAATGGTGGCGGAAGTATCATAAGTATGAGTTCAACTGGAAACTTAGTATATACTCCAAACTATGCGGGTCATGGTGCAAACAAAGCAGCGGTTGAGACTATGGTTCGCTATGCTGCGGCTGAACTTGGTGAGAAAAACATAAGGGTAAATGCACTAAGTGGTGGACCAATAGATACAGATGCACTAAAAGCTTTTCCAAACTATGAAGAGGTTAAAGCTGAAGTTGTAGCAAGATCCCCACTCTCACGAATGGGAGAGGCTAGTGATCTAACTGAAGCTTGTATATTTTTATGTTCAGATGGCTCATCTTGGCTAACTGGACAAACTATTATTATAGATGGTGGTACAACTTTTAAGTAAAATATTTACTTCTCTTATGATACTATTTACCCTATGAAAAATAGAGTCATAGAGTCGCTTGAACTAGTATATTATAACTACGATAAAACAAATGGGGCTTTTACCCCATGCAAAGATAGCACAAATAGCTCTGCGATTTATAATGAACTCATCAAAATTACCCATGAACTTAGCAAGAAAAACATAAAATATATTGTCGATAATAGCCAAAACATCTACCTAGATAGCTCAAGTACTATATACTCAAAACTAAAGATGAGCTTTAACTCTTTAGTTCAAAACATAAAAAACTCAAACCAAAACATCTTTATACTAAGTGATAAAAAAGTTAAATGGGCAAAAAATCTACCGATGATAGAGATAGTGCCGATCCAAACTCCGCTAGATTTTTCTTACTATGAAGCTATTATATTTACATCTAAAAATGCGATACTCTCACTAAATAGCTTCAACACCAACTGGGTACAAAAACCACTCTATGTTATCGCTCCACAAACTGCTAAAACCGCATCAAACCTTGGTGGAAAAGTTAGATTTGTAGGGAAAACAAAACATGGTGATGAGTTTGCATATGAGCTTATAGAGCAACTAAAAGGTAAAAAAGTGCTCTATATAAGGGGTGAGAGGAGTGTATCTAACATCGCTGATATACTAAATGAAAATGGTGTAGAGTGCGATGAAGCTAAGGTTTATAAAACAGATTGCAAATCACAAGAGAATAAACCTACTTTTCCTAAAAACTCCATTATTATCTTCTCATCCCCCTCAACTATAGAGTGTTTTTTAAAAAACACGGAGTGGGATGATAGCTTTATAGCGATATCTATAGGTCGCACAACTCTAAAGCATTTTCCTGAGTATATAGACCCAATAGTGGCAGATACAACATCTCTAGAGTCGTGTGTAGAGTTAGCTCTTGAGATAAAAAACAAAAAAGGATAACCATGAAAACATCAACTATACTACTTAGCCTAACACTCTTAGGCTCAACTCTTTTTGCAAAACCAAACCTACCACCACCCGCCGATGAAGTGCATAAACTAGAGACTCTAGCAGGGAGAGCTGGACCTTTTAATGTTAAGGAGAATTTTCCGCACGATTATTTTTTAATCTCTAAAAACCTACCTTTTTTGATAGGTTTAGCACTATATCACCCCGCTAGTTCAGATCTAGAGCTAAGCAAAGAGCAGATAGATAAACTTCTGCATACAAAGCAAACTCTAACAGATAAAGCTACCCCAATAGCCCTTAAAGTAAAAGAGCTTGAGCTAGAGATAGTCCACAAGATGGTTTTTGATGAGAAAAAAACCAAAGCAAAATCTATCTACCCTAAACTAGAAGAGGTTGCAAAGCTAAGAGTTGAGCTAAGTAAGATCCATCTTGATTGTATTGAGGGTGTAAGAGATATATTAAGCGATGAGCAGTTTGAAGAGTTGCTTGATTATGGGGTTGTAAACTTTTAGATATCGCCCTTTATATAGCTATAGATGAGCCCTAAATACTCATGGATAGCTATATCGCTTTTATAAAAGTTCTCACTACTAAAAAGTGAGCTAGGATCGATATTCCACGAGACTCTATGCCCTGTTGGTGCGGGGATAACATCTAAACCTTGCTTTTTAAAAAGTGCCACACTCCTTAACATATGTGAAGCACTGCTTACTAAGATAAGCTTTTTGTTACCAACTATTTTTTTAACCTCTATCGCCTCATCTAGTGTATCTTGCGGAGTCTCTTGAGTTATAATATCTTCATCTTTTACACCTAAAACTAAAGCTAGTTTTCTTTGCAATGAGGCATGTGAGTTTTTATCGGCCCCACCATAACCCGAGACTATAAGCTTAGCTTTATTTAAATTTTTATAGTGCCTTACCCCCTCAACTAAGCGATTTATAGCTATGGGGTTTAGTTCTGAGGTTATACTTAACTCATCACTGCTAGTGTGTCCATTGCCTAAAACTAGCACATACTCAATATCAGGGGTGAGTAAAAGTGCTTTGTGTGAGTTTTCAAGTGGTGCTAAAAGTAGGTTTGAAACTACTTGAGAAGATACTAGAGCAAACCATAAAATCGATAAAACTAAAAATATTTTTGCTCTTTTGTATGAGTTTTTTATTAGGTAAAAAAGTGCTACTAGAAGCAATATAAGCCCGATAGACATAGGCATAAATAGTGCCGATATCAGTTTTTTAAAGAAAAACCCCACTACTCTTTAGACCTCAAATCAGGTAAAAAAAGTGCCACAAAACCTAAAAGTGGCAAAAATGAGCATATAATATAAACCGCCCTTATGCCCATCTCATCAGCCATATAACCAAGTACACTAGCCCCTATACCGCCAAGTCCAAAAGCGATACCAAAAAAGAGCCCTGAGACTGCCCCAACCCTATTTGGCAAAAGCTCTTGAGCATAAACAACAATAGCAGGAAAAGCAGATGCTAGTAAAAAACCTATGATTATGCTTAAAAACACCGACATATCAAGCGATACATAGGGTAGTGCTAAAGTAAAAGGGGCAACCCCTAATATAGAGAGCCAAATCACCCTTTTTCTACCTATAATATCACCTATAATTCCACCCAAAATAGTCCCAACTGCGATGGAAAAGAGAAAATAAAAAAGATGAAGTTGAGCTAAACTCTCCTCTATAGCATATGTTTTCATAAGGTAAAAAACAAGATAACTACTCATACTAGCAAAGTAAAAAAACTTTGAGAACATTAAAACTAAAAGTATCAACATAACAAAAGTTACTTTTTGCTTTGAGAAACTTTGTGTTATTTGTGCTGTTTTTTTATTTACTGCGGTGTAGTTTTGCTTATACCAAGTGCCAACTCTATAGAGCATATATGTCGCTAGAAGTGCTACAGGGGCTATATATGCCACACTACTTTGACCAAATGGTAAAACCAAAGATATTGCAAGTAGCGGTCCTATAGAGGCTCCAACATTTCCACCAACTTGAAAGATAGACTGAGCTAGTCCGTACCTACCACCACTAGCCATCCTAGCTACACGGGAAGATTCAGGGTGAAATATAGCCGAACCTACACCTAAGATAGAGACACTTAAAAGTATAAGCATAAAGTTTGTCGCAAACCCTAAAAGTATAAGTCCACCAAAAGTACACATCATCCCAAATGCTAATGAGTAGGGCTTTGGGTGTTTGTCCATATACAGACCAACTATAGGTTGCAAAAGCGATGCGGTTATTTGAAAAGTTAGTGTGATAAGCCCTATTTGGGTAAAAGTGAGTGCAAACTCACTCTTTAGTAGCGGGTATAGTGCCACTATGAGTGATTGCATCACATCGTTTAAAAAGTGTCCAAAACTAACTACAAAGATTATTAGGTAGTTTGTTTTGGCTAAGTTTTTCAAATATCTATCTCTCTACAACTCTTATGACTCTATCTTTGTTTCTTATGATATCCTCAACTCTACTTTGCCATAAAGTGCCAAACTCTTTTATCTCATCGGCACTAGCCATCCCCATCATAGCTTTTTGCATAAGTTGTTGCATTTTTGGGTTACCACCGATAGTTGAATGATCATAATAAACATCAACACTCTTTTTATTATCTACTCTAGTAAATCTTACAGATGAGTCGATACTAGCATTAAAACTCATAAGTGAGTGTCTAGCAAATTTACCATTTAGCCCTTTAAAACCGCTACTCTCAGTCGCTCCTGTTATATGGCTTATAACATTTGCTATAACTCCCGCGACACCCTCTTTAGCATCTTCGCTAAACTCAACCATAAGTGCGCCACGAACAGCCCTACCCTCTGGATAAAGCACCTTTAACCCCTCAAGTGCCGCAAGGTAAGCCCCCGCAACTGTTGGACAACTATGTCCCGCTGCTTTAACTACCTCTAAAAATGTAACCTCATAGTTACCATCATCAAATGCCCCTAAAAATTGTGCAAGTGGGTCAAAGAGTTTTATACTCTCAACCCCATCAAAAAACTTTGCATAGCTCATAATCGCTCCTTTTGTAAAACTTTTGCTTCTATCTTAAAATCACTACTCATAAGAAAAAATCTATCTTCAACATCAAGTTTTGATATATCTATAACTTTAGAGTCTTTACTTATCTGGGCAAACCCACCTAAGTTTCTTGTTTTTGGATTTTGTGATTGTAACATTTTAGCTAACAACTCTACTTGATTTTTAGCAACACTAAGTTTAGTATCTATAGCCTGTGGAAAAGCCGATACTACCGTCTCTAGCTCATTTTTATACCCTTGTATCTTTAGAGCCATAAGCCTATCAAAGTTTTGTGCAAGTGAGTTAAAACTCTCTTTATATAGGGTTATTTTTTGCTCCACTGAGTACTTTGAGTAGAGATTTTTTGTATGTTCAAGTGCTTGAGAAAGAGTATATAGCTTAGCTTTTAACTGTTGTTCTATCTGCGAAGCTAGTGAGTCAAGATATATCATAAGCTCACTCTCATCTGGCAAAACTATCTGCATAGCAGCACTAGGAGTTGCGGCCCTAACATCGGCTACAAAGTCACTTATAACCCAATCTATCTCATGACCTATGGCTGAGACTATAGGTATAGTTGAGAGATATATAGCTTCAGCAACTCTTAGTTCATTAAAAGCCCAAAGATCCTCTATACTTCCACCGCCACGAGCTAAAACCATAACATCATACTCTTTTTTATTTGCCTCTTTTATAGCATCTGCTATAGCAAAAGATGCCATCTCACCTTGAACCAAAACATCATAAAGCTCTATCTCTACGGCTTTATAGCGAGCTGAGGCAACCCTTAGCATATCTTGAAGCGCTGCCCCTGTTGCTGAAGTAATAAATGCTAGTTTTTTAGGAAACCTTGGAAGTTGTTTTTTTCGCTCAGGTGCAAAATAACCTTTTAGCTCAAGATCTTTTTTGAGTTGCTCATAAGCAAGTGCCAAAGCCCCAAAACCTGATGGCTCTATACTAAAACAGTTTAGCTGATAATCACCTCGCGGCTTATAAACACTAATAGCGGCATCTATTATAACCTTCAGCCCCTCTTCTAACTGAAATTTTAACTTAGTGGCATTGCCTTTAAACATTACAGCTTTTATGGTGCTATCTTCATCTTTTATGGAAAAATATATATGTCCGCTACCATGATGAGTAACACGAGAGAGTTCACCCTCAACCATAACACGACTAAAACTCTGCTCTAGTAGGCTTTTTATCTGCTCATTTAGGCTTGAGACACTAAGTATATGCAACTATTTTTTCCTAGCTATGATAAGAGTAGATATATCCATAGAAAAACTCTTAGTATAAAGCACTTCAAATCCAGCCTCACTAAGCTCATTTTTCATAGCATCGACTGTTAAAAAATCCTCTATAGAGTTTGGTAAGTACTCATAAGCTTCAAGGTTTTTTGATATCGCTCCACCAATTATTGGTAGTACTTTATTTAGATAAAAATCCCTTATTTTGCCAAAAAAAGATGGGTTTTCGTTTTTCATAAACTCTAGTATCACAACCAAACCACCATCTTTAAGAACACGGTTAAACTCAACCAAAGCCTCTTGTCTCTTCACGACATTTCTTATGCCATAGGTTATGCTTAGTATATCAGCACTACTATCTTCAAGTGGAATCTCAGTCGCTTGTGATGTATGGTAGGTAAACTTTGGAAACTTCTTTTTCGCAACTTCAAGCATACCTACAGATGGATCTACCCCGATTAGCTCTTTTATATTTACACTATTTGCATGTGACTCTCTAGCCCAATAATCCATCATATCGCCCGTTCCACAAGCAACATCGACTATCTTATCGATACTTTTTTGAGCATAATACTCATAGGCTAGATTACAAGCTTTTTTTCTCCAACTTCTATCAACACCCATACTCATAACACGGTTTGCGGTGTCGTATGTTGGTGCTATATCATCAAACATAGAGACGATTTTTTCTTGTTTTTGCATAGTTTCTCCATTTGGGTTTAAGGGTTTTTATAACAATGTTTATGAACGATTCTGCAACTGTAGGGTCAAAGTTTCTCTGCAAACTTTGGGGTACCCACAGTGAAGCCTAAGTGAATAAATATTGGTTATAAAAAACCTCATAACTTAGATTTTTTTCATCCACATTATTATATCTTGCTCATCTTTTATAGCATTTAAAATCTCAAAATTTATCTCACTATAAAATATATAGGAGTTTTTAGAAACACTTGGGGCTAAAAAAGCTAGGTAGTGCGAAGCTATATCTTTAGTAGCCTCAAACATATGCGCCCCACCCTCTATTAGGATATTTTTATACTCACTTAGCCTATCAAAACTGCTCTCTATGAAAATCTTACGATTTTTGATGTTAAAAAGCGGTATGGTTTTGTCAAAATCATCTCTTTTTGAGTAGATTAAAACATCGGGTGCCTTCCCATCAACTAACCTTGCATCTAAAGTTGGTCTATCGCTTCTAACACTACCACCGCCAATAACAAGCAAGTCGCATCTATCTCTTAGTTTATGGACATACTCTCTTGAGCTTAGTGAACTTATAGTCCCGCCATCAACACTACCATTTAGGCGACTTGCCCACTTAAAAAAAACAAATCTATCCTCTAAAAAGTGCTTAAATGGCTCTAAAAGATTATCACACTCATCTTTTAAGACTCCACTCTCCACCTCTATACCTGCTTTTTTTAGGATATCTACTCCACCCTTTGAGTTAAAATCGAGTGAGCCAATAACAACTTTTTTAAGCCCCAAAAAAGACAAAAGTATAGCACAAGATGGGGTTCTTCCCTCATGTGAACATGGCTCAAGAGTTACATAGATGGTGCAATCTTTAAAGATATTGTTATGGTTTTTTAGTAGATATTCGTGGATTTTAGCCGAAGATGTGATGTTTTTTAAGGTTTGATCATTTGTGAGTTTTATGTAGGCCGATTTTAGTGCTTCAACCTCTGCATGAGCTTCACCTGCACATTTATGAGCCTCTATAGCTAAAATCTCACCACTTGAGCTTAAAACTACACACCCAACAGCGGGGTTTGGATAGGTTAAGCCTTGATATCTCCATGCCTCTTTTAGTGCTAAAGATATATAAAAACTACTATCTATCACCATGTAAAAAAGGTTTTTGCTTTTGAGACCTGTGCAAAATCTACACTACTACCATCTTCTAGAGTTATAGTGTTATCTTCTACACTTTTTATAACTCCGCTATATTTAGTTTTATCTCTTAAGCTTATCTGCACAGACTCACCGATGCTAAGCTCAAACTGCTTTAAGGTAGATATCTTTCTCTCAATCCCAGCACTTCCAACCTCTAAGCGGTACTCACCACTCATAGGCTCATCTACATCAAGTAGTGGCGATAAAAGATGGGTTAGCTCAACACATTTATCAAGATTTACTGCCTCTTTCTTACCATCAACCATATTTTTAGATACAACACTTACCCTAAAAATACTCTCATCATTCTCTTTTAGAGTCGATATATCGTAAAGTTCTAGTTCAAGTGAATTTGCCAAAGCCTCTATATCTTCATAAAGTGACACTGCTACTCCTTTGATGCTATTTTTTTAAATAGCTCTTCTATATCTTGAGTTTTTTTAACACTATCATCAAACAAAAATGTAAATCTAGTAGGTCTAAACCACCCTTGATCAGTAGCACAATAAGACTCTAAAAAAGATTTTGCTTTTGATAAAAGCGATAGGTATTTGTTCTGCTCATCTTGATTAAAATCACTACAATCAAGATAGACTTTTGCATCACTTTTGCCTCTTGAGCATTTTACATCAAGCACAACTAACTCATGGAGTCTTGAGTCGTTTAGTTGTCCTAGTGCTTCAGGGATAAGCTGAGATAGTATCGACTCAACCCGTTTAAGTTTTATAGCGCAATCTTTCAAATTGTTACTTTTTGTTCTATCTTTTTAAATGTTTCGATAACATCGCCAACTACAACATCATCGTAACCTTTTATCATAACACCACACTCAAAACCGTTTCCAACTTCATTTACATCATCTTTAAATCGTTTAAGTGATGTTAATTCACCCTCATGAACAACTACACCATTTCGTATAACACGAACAAGTCCGCCGCGGATAAGTTTGCCATCTACCACTAAACAACCCGCAACCATACCTTTTGGTGATTTAAACACATCTCTAACATCGGCTTGACCAGTGTTCTCCTCAGTAAATTTAGGTGCCATCATACCAGTTAGCATCATAGTCATATCGTCTATTAGTTGGTAGATGATAGAGTATGTTCTTATATCAACATTTTTCTGTTTAGCTAAAGCTCTTACACTACCTGTTGGGCGAACATTAAACCCAACAAGGACACAGTTTTCACTACCTGCAACTAGCTCAACATCATTTTCAGTTATACCACCTACTCCGCTTGAGATGATATTTATCTTAACTTCATCATTTCTAAGTTCACTTAAAGAGTCTCTTATCGCCTCTAGTGTTCCATGAACATCGGCTTTTAGTACTATTTTTAGTGCTTTTAGCCTACCCTCTGCTATCATAGTTGTCATATCATCAAGGGTCGATTTTGTACTATGAGAAAGCTCTTTATGGCGATCGTACTCATGTCTTTTTTGTGCATAAGCTCTCGCCTCTTTATCGCTACTCATAGCAACCATAATCTCGCCAGAAGCGGGAACTTCATTTAACCCAACAACTACGGCAGTATGGCTTGGTCCTATACTTTTTATCTGCTTTTGATTCTCATCCATAAGTGCTTTCACACGACCAAATGAGCTTCCACAAACTACATAATCACCGATTTTTAGAGTACCATTTTGAACTATAACAGTAGCAACAGCCCCACGACCTTTTTCAAGCGAACTCTCAACAACTGTAGCTTTTGCCATAGCTTTAGGATCTGCTTTTAGCTCCATAACCTCTGCGGTTAGTAAGATATTTTCTAGTAGCTCATCTATACCCATACCAGTTTTTGAAGATATACCTATAAACTCGATATCTCCGCCCCAATCGACTGGATTTAGCCCATGCTCAGCCATACCTGCTTTTAACATATCTGGATTTGCACTCTCTTTATCCATCTTTGTCATAGCTACTATTATAGGTGCTTTTGACTCTTTTGCCATATTTATAACCTCTATGGTTTGAGCCTTTACACCATCATCTGCTGCAACTACTATGATGATAATATCTGTAACATCGGTTCCACGTTGTCTCATAGATGCAAAAGCAGCGTGACCCGGAGTATCTAAAAATGTTATAGCTTTACCATTTTGCTCAATTGTATAAGCCCCTATATGCTGGGTTATACCACCCGCTTCACCTTGAGCTATCTTGGCACTTCTTATAGCATCTAAGAGTGAAGTTTTACCATGATCGACATGCCCCATTATGGTTATAACAGGAGGTCTTTGCACTAAGTTTGACTCATCTATATCAGCCTCGGCAACCTCTACATAGTCAAACTCATCTTTAGGGTCAACTATATCTACCTCTATGCCAAAGTCCTCAGATAGTATGCTTATCTCATCGTTGTTTAAGAAGTCGTTTTTCATCTTCATAACACCAAAGCTAAAAAGCACTTTTATAACTTCACCTAAAGGTTTTTTGATCTTATCTGCAAACTCATAAACCCTAATATCCTCAGGTATCTCTACATGAGTTACTATCTCCTCTTCTTGCTTCTCTCTTTTGTACTTTTTGGCTTTTACTTTTGCAACTGTTTTTACAGTTTTGTTTTTCTTGCCTGCATTTCTACCTACAGGTTGAGCAGGTCTTGCTCTTCTTGGCTCATCTTCTATAAAATCTTTTGTATCGATTTGGTTTAGGTCTAAAAGTACAACTTGCTCACCATCCATATCCATAGATAGCTCAGCCATAGACTCACCAAATATATCTATTTTAGTACCTTGTTCACTCTTTTTAGTTGGTTGAGATTGTGTTTTTGGTTTTTTCTTTTTAGATAGCTCTTCTAGTGCTTCAACACTCAGTTTTCCATAAGTAGATGCACTCTTAGTTTGTACAACTTGCTCTTGTACCTTAACATCATCTTCTCGTGGATGCTTCTTTTTTACTATTCTAAGCCCTGAAGGTCTTGGTGCTACCGCTACAGGTTTAGCATCTTCTTTTACTTCAACTTCTGCTTTAGCTTTAACATCTTCTTTTAAAGGCTCTTTTTTTGGCTCATCTTGTTTTTTTATCTCTTTTTTAGGTGGCTCATCTTTTTTTGGTTCATCTTTTTTTACTTGAGTCTTTTTTGGAGTAGGAGCAACTACTTCTGGAGCATCTGCATTCATAACAAAATCCATTAGCCCTTCAGCTTCACTCATACTAACCGAGCTTGAAACTGCTTTAACTTTTAAGCCCATCTCTTGAGCTTTTAGCAGGGTCTCTTTAGCTGTTATCCCTAACTCTTTTGCTACCTCACTTATTCTAACCTTATCGCTCATCAATAGCAATCTCCTTTAAACTATTTATGTATTTATCTTTTTGTGAACTTCTACACTCTCTTAGAAGTGATTTTATAACCTTTTTTTCATCGGCTATACACTCACGACATAGATAAAAACTTCTACCGCTTCCATCAAATCTCTTAAGCTCAAAATCGATACACTGAAGCCTAAGCAGACTATTTTGCATAAATCTAACTCTACAAGAGATGCACATTCTTATGGGATAGCGAAAAATTGATGGCATTATATCTAAAAGTTCCTTGAATTTATCTAGTTACTACTAAGCCATCGTTGTCAAAATCTAGTATTTTAACCATATAAGAGGGAAATTTAGCAGAAAATTTTTCACTTAGATTTTGTGCATCTTCATCATAAACCATTGAAAAAAATGTCGAACCACTTCCAGAGAGTGTACTCATAAGTGCATCATTTTCAAATGCTATCTTTTGTATAGCAAAAAGCTCAGGTAGCATCTTCATCCTAATCTTTTGATGGAACCTATCTTGAGTGGCAACTTTTAGTGCCTCCCAGTCTTCATTGAAAAAAGCTCCCACCGTAAAAGCGGCATGACTTAGGTTAAAAACTGCATTCTCTTTTGAGTAAGATTTTGGCAAAAGTGTTCTTGATTTGTTTGTACTTATAGGTTTATCGGGTATAACTACAACTGCTTTTATATATGATGGGAGATGTTTTTTTTGAAAAAATACTTTTGATTTTTCTAAAACTGCAACATTAAATCCACCCATAACCGCAGGTGTTATGTTATCTGGATGTGGCTCATAAACAAGAGCATGGTTTAGTATCCGTTTTTTAGAGACTCTAACTCCTGCTGCTTCATGAGCTGAGGCTATAGCACTAACTATAACCGCAGATGAGCTTCCTAACCCTCTTGATATGGGGATCTGGTTGTAAAAACTAAACTTAAAATTTTGCTTTTTTTTGGTTAGATTTGTGTAGTGTTCATTAAAGATATTTATAAAAAGATTATTACCTTTTATCTTTAGGTTGCTCTCACCCTCACCTTTTATATTTACACTAAAAAACCTAGATGGTACTATCTCAACTACATTTCTCAAATCTAATGCCAATCCAAGTGAATCAAACCCTGCACCAAGGTTTGCACTAGTAGCTGGAACACTTATGGTCACTTTTATTATCCTATCGCACCTATAGCATAGAGTGGTGCTGCATCTTTAGTTAAATACTTCTCTTCTAAAAGATCTAAAAACTTAAAATCATTTACAACAACTTCATCTAGTTTTATAGTCTCTATTTGTGATGAAATCTTAACAAAATGTAGCTTTGCGATCGCTTTTATAGGTCTGTTGTCATTAAAATAAAATCCATCAATCGCTAAAAGTGGGATATCTTTTAGTATAGATATGGTTTTTAAAAATATATATGTAACCTTTATCGCCATAAAACTCCCCGGTCCATTTACATATATGAGTCTTTTTATATCATAAAGCTCTTCTAGTTTTTTATATAAATTAGGCAAAGCTTCAGAACTTTTAAGCTCACTCTTTATGGTGTCTATGAGCTTGTTATCTTCATAGACTCCAACCATAAAAGGATCGGCTATAGTTAAAAACAGAAGATCTACACTCTTACGCATAGGCCTTTTGCATCTCTTTTGATCTCTCACCAGCTAACTCCACTACTTCATAGTTCTCTGGGTTTTTTAAAAGCTCTAGTGTTAGTTTATGGTTTAGATCATGACTCCCTGCTAACGCCTCATAGTTACCTATAAAACTCATCCCAATAAGTGACATATCACCGATAGCATCTAGTATCTTGTGTCTTACAAACTCATCTTTATACCTTAGTCCCTCAGGATTTAAGACCCTTTTTTCATCTAAAACTATAGCATTTTCAAGTGAGCCACCTAGCGCTAAACCTTTTGATCTAAGATACTGAACCTCATGCAAAAACCCAAAAGTTCTAGCCCTTGCTATCTCATCTTTATACCCTTGTTTTGTAAAGTTTAGGGCAAACTCTTGAGTCTGTATAAAAGGGTGTGGAAACTTTATAGTAAAGGCATACTTTAGGTCATTTGATGGGCTAAGTTTTACATATTTATCACCATCTCTAACCTCAACCTCTTTTTTTATCCTCATAACTTTTTTAGGCTTATCTAAGTAGTGGATACCCGCCTCATCTAAGAGCATACAAAAAGCGGCACTGCTACCATCCATAATAGGCACCTCATCTGCATCTAGTGTTATTTTTAAGTTGTCTATACCATAAGCATATATCGCCGATAACATATGCTCTATCGTAGATATCACATACCCATTTTTACCTATAACTGTCGCCATTTTAGTATCTACCACACTAGCAGGAGTAAGTGGAATCGACACATCTACATCGCTTCTATAAAAAACTATGCCACTATTTGACTCTAATGGATCTAGCTTAAGTTTTACAGATGAGCCTTTATGTAAGCCTATTCCGACCGCTTCTACACTCTTTTTTATCGTTGTTTGGTACATATTTACCCCTATTTTACAACTGCTTTAGCATTTGTGATTATATCTGTTATATTTAGTTTTATCCAGTTAGCATCCATCCACTCATCTGGCCTAACCTCAACACCTTGCACCACTATGCCAAAATGTAGATGATCCCCCATTGCAAAGCCACTCTTGCCACTATTTGCTATAGGAAAAAGTGGTGGTACCATATCGCCTGTGTTTACATTTATGCTAGAGCAATGCCCATATAGTGTGTAGAGTCCCAAACCGTGGTAGATTATAGGCATATTTCCATATAGACCGTTATACCCTGTATAGACAACCTCTCCGCCATTTTGTGGTTTTATCTCAGCCATCGCATTACTAGCTAAATCTAAACCCATATGGTAAGAGTCACTAACTACCTTACCGCCATAAGAAAATATCCTATGATCACCATGACTAGCTACCGCTGCTGCATTTTTTAGTGGGTACATCTTGTTTATCTTAAAATCCTCTACCAAATCTTGTGGAACTTTTGAAGTGATATCGTATATAAGCTTCTCATTTTTAGCTCTAATAGTCTCATTTATGATCTTAAATCTCTCTATATCATCACTTACACCTTGAGTCTCCTCAAACTCTTCGGCAAGCTCCGCTATTTTTCCCTTTAAAAAAGCATCAGATAGGGTGATATTTGAGACTCTAAACTTATGGTTTTGTAAAAATAGCGGTATGTGAACTTTGCTAACATTTCCCGCTTTATCATCGGCATATAGAGTTGCACTAAAGCTCTCTTCTCTAAGCGGCCATGCTATAAGTGCTATGTAGTAGCCATCTTTCATAAAAGGTTGAGCTAAAAACTTCTTACCAAAGTTTGTATCTATATATAGTTTATCAAGGTTCTCATCTTTTGCTTGAAACACAACCAAAGCTGAGCCACCTTTTGTGATCTTATATGAGTTTGAGAGTATATTTAAGTGTGGCTTATTTTTATCTATTTTAAAGCTATACTCTTTAGTTACACTATTTCCTGCAAAAAGATTCCATTTACTAGCATCATTTGCCTCAACTACCAACTTTATCTCATCTATCTTCATCGAAGATATCGCCCTTGTTGGCTCAACACTCAACTCTATAGATTTTTTTGGCTCTAGTAGTTGTTCATGATAAAGCACACTACTCTCACCTTGGCTTAACATAGTTACTTTATAGGATTTTATACCACTATCATCACTTAAAGATAGTTTTATAGGTTTTTTAAGGTTCCAATAATCTGAAGTGCTATCAAGAGAGATAAGTGGCTCATCTTGCTCAAAACTACTCGATGTAAATATATAAACTGCTCCAGCTAAAAGCAACCCTGCAACTAAAGTTGGAACTAAAAACGACTTATCTCTTTTTTTTATAAACAATCTATATCCTTGATAATATATCTTCTATATTTTTATAATCTTTTTCGAATTTTACAATCTCTAAACTAACAGATAAAACATAAATCTCTGCTAATTCTTGCTTTTGTTTAAAGATAAGCAGACTCTTTTTTACATACTCTAAATCAAAAGCTCTTTTTAAAACCCTCTTAGCATCATCTAAAGTGGCACCATCTAGATCTTCATCACTAAGCTCAAACACCGCTATGGTAGCATTTTTAACAAGTACAAACTCTCTTAACATTTTTGACTCTAAGCGGATCGCAGCTAAAGATCTTTGAGCTATTTTTATGCACTCTTCGTGTTTAGCCCCGCCACTAAGTAGCTCTTTTGCAAAAGCAAATAACATACCATCAACATCTAAAGATCTAAAATAATCACTCATCTCTAACATAGAGATATATAGAGCTGTTGCTATCTTTTGGTTTAGCTTTGTGGTAGATTTTACTAACTCTAAGAGTTTATATAAAGACTCAAGATCGCTCTTTATATGGAGTGAGTTTTCAAGCTTAGCACCTACAGATATATACAAATCAGCACTGCTTGGCATCTGTTTTTTTATATCTTTACTCCACGGTAAGATTTTTAAAAACCCATCACTATGTAGGCTCACTTTTTTATGGTGTTGCAAAACATATGAGTATATAGCACTAGCTAAAGCCAAACTTTTTATGTCGCTAGATGAGACTATCGCTATATTTTTAGAATCTTTTATAGCACTATAAAGCTTTAACAAATCATCTCCTATTTAGTTTATAAACATATGCTAAAACCTCAGCAACTGCGGCAAAAAGCTCATTTGGTATCTGCTGATCTAACTCAACTTTAGCATATATCTGCCTTGCTAGTGGCGGGTTTTGAACTACAGGGACACCATGTTCTCTTGCTACCTCTTTTATCTGTAGTGCGACATTATCCATGCCTTTTGCGACAACTAAAGGGGCTGAACTCTTTTGCTCATCGTACTTTATAGCGACTGCATAGTGGGTTGGGTTTGTTATAACCACATCGGCTTTTGGAACCTCTGCCATCATCCTTTTCATAGCAGCCTTCATCTGAATCTGCCTTATTTTATTTTTGATTCTAGGATCCCCTTCCATATTTTTAAACTCATCTTTGACCTCTTGTTTGCTCATCTTTAGCCCATCTATGTATCTTTTTCTAACCAAAAAAAGATCAATCATAGCAAATACAAATATAATAAAAAGCATAGTAAAAGCTATAATCATAAGTTTTTTACTAAGCCAATCAAACTGATCACCCATGCCAAACATAGCAACAGTAGGCAACTCTTTTATAAATATAAAAAAGAGAAAAAACCCAACACCCAAAGTTGTAAGAGATTTTAGAGTAACTTTTAGTCCATCTACTAACTTTTTTAAAGATATAACATTTTTTATCCCTTTTATAGGGTTTAATTTACTAAAATCGGGTGTTATAGGTTTAGTGGTAAATAAAAACCCAAACTGTGCAACAGAGCCAACTATCCCCGCTATAGCAACCGCAACAGCCAAAGGCAAAGCTATAAGCAAAAACTCTTTTATACTAACTAGAGCTAGATTTATAGCCATAAGTTTATCTATATCTTCACCTATAAACCTAAAATAACCCCTTGAGACATCGGTGAGTCTCTCATACATATAGGAAAATATCAACATAAAAGTTAGTATCGCTACTAAAAGGGTAAAAACCCCCGAAGTATCTTGTGATTTTGGGACATTGCCATCTTTTCTGGCATCTTGTATCTTTTTGGAAGTGGGTTGTTCAGTTTTTTCAGCATCATCAGCCATCTATATACCCACTAATCAACCCTCATCGATATATCTATCCAGTTTGCTTGGTGGATAGTTGAGCCTGTACTTATAGCATCGACTCCACTTTGTGCATAAAAAGCTAGTGTATCTAGTGAGATATTTCCACTCGCCTCAAGAAGTATATGTTTATAGTTTGCATCTCTAAGGGCTACAACTTTTTTTATCTCATCTATGTTCATATTATCACACATTACTATATCAGCACCACTTCTCATAGCCTCACTTGCTACTTCAAAACTCTCAGCTTCTATCTCTATCTTAGTAGTAAATGGTATAACTTCTCTAGCTTTTTTTATATACTCACTAAGATTTTTTATGGTTTTTAGGTGAGTATCTTTTATCATAAGTGCATCATCTAGCCCTAAGCGGTGGTTTGTAGCCCCACCACATCTAGAAGCATACTTCTCAAAAACTCTCAAATGTGGTCTTGTTTTTCTAGTATCTAGCAGTTTTACACCATATGGTTTCATGATATCTATATATTTTTTAGTAAGGGTCGCTATCGAACTTGCATGTAAAAGTATATTTAAAAAAGTTCGCTCAACTCTAAGTAGTGTATGGCTAGAGCCACTAAGAGTCGCTAATATGTCACCTTTTTTAAAACTATCTGCATCACTAAAGTTAAACTTTAACTCAAAATTCTCCACTCTAGCTAAAGCCTTAAGATAAGCTACTCCTGCTAAAACTCCATCGCTTTTTGCGATTATCTTAGCACTTGATGATATAGATGGCTCAACTAAAGCATAAAGATCGCCTCTGCCGATATCTTCGGCTAGTGCTTTTTTAACAAACTCATCTATCATAGTGCTAACATTCTCTCAAGTGCGATTTTTGCCCACTCAACTGTATCATCATCTACAAGTATCTCATTTAGTGGTTCGCCCTCATCTATCGATTTTAGTATATTATAGACATCTTCTAGTGTTGTTTCATTCATAGTGGGACACTCTGGTTTTGTACTAGATAAAACATATGTATTTTTAGGTCTTAGTCTATTTACAAGGTTAAACTCAGTCCCAACAGCAACTTTTTGCTCAGGTGGCAACTCTTTTATATATCTTATAATCTGCGAAGTTGAGCCGACAAAATCGGCTGCATCACATATGGCAGGGTCACACTCTGGATGGACTACTATTTTTATATCTTTGTATTTTTTTCTATAAAACTTAATATCATCAAGGCTAAAGAGCTGATGAACCGAACAAAAACCGTTATAGCAGATGATATCGGCACTTGCAATATCGCTATCTTGACCTATGACAGCCGATTTTAAACCCATCTGATTTGCTATATTTTGCCCTAAACATCTATCTGGAACAAAGAGTATCTTTTTGCCCTCTTCTAGCGCTTTTGTGATGATTTTTTTTGCATTTGCACTAGTACAAACCATACCGCCCATCTTTGCAACTTTTGCTTTTACATCGGCATTTGAATTTATATAGGTTATGGGGAGTATATTTTTATTCTCTATACCTGCTTCATTTAGTGCTTTGATGGAGTTATCAAACATAGTACCATCTATCATAACCGCCATCGCACAACATGCCGCTTTTGGCATAACTACTCTTTTATGTGGAGATAACACCTTTACACTTTGCCCCATAAAACCAACACCACAAAAGAGTATATACTCTGAGTCATTGTCTTTTGTTTTTATAGCTAACTCTAGTGAGTCGCCCGTGATATCGGCTACTTCAAACACCTCATCTCTTTGGTAAAAATGGGCTACAACAGTAACATCTAGCTTGTTTTTGTACTCTTGTATTTTTGCTTTTAACTCTTCATTATTCACTATGTAAGATCCCCTGTATTTTCTACAAATTTGGTTATTATATCAAAAGTTTTTAATGTTATAATTTCACTTTAAAGGAAAAATATATGGAACTACTTTTTAATACAAATATTCAGTTTTTTATACTAGCCTACTTAGTGGGTGGAGTACCATTTGGACTACTTCTAGCAAAGAGTTTTGCTGGAGTAAACATAAAAGAGTCTGGTAGTAAAAGTATAGGTGCTACAAATGTACTTAGGGTTGTAAAAGAGAAAGATCCAAAATTAGCTAAAAAACTAGGTGCCGCAACTCTAGTACTTGATGCACTAAAAGCTATAGTGGTTTTAGCTCTAGCAAAGTTTGTAGGCTTAAGTGAAGCGACACTTTGGGGGATGGGAATACTAGCTGTACTTGGGCATTGTTTTAGTCCATATCTTGGTTTTGAAGGTGGAAAAGGTGTTGCAACAGGGCTTGGTGTGATGGTTTTTATGTTGCCACTTGAGAGTGTTATAGCTTTAGTGGTTTGGGCGATAAGTGCTAAAACCATAAAGATCTCATCTATCTCATCTCTTTTAGCTCTTAGCACTTTAATAGTTGCTAGTTTTATACTAAAACCTGAATTAGCCCATGCTCCTATCATAATCATAGCTATCATACTTATATACAAACATATTCCAAATATACTAAGACTTTTTAGCGGAGAGGAAAAAAGGCTCGTATGAGTATAGATATAGAGGAGTTAAGTTTTGAGTGTATAGTTGGGATACTTGAGTTTGAGAGGCTAACTCCACAAAGGGTTATTATAAACTCAACCATAGAGTACACTTTTAAAGATGGTAGTTTTTTAGACTATGCCAAAGTGGTTGAAGATATAAAAGATACCATGATAAAAGGTGAGTTTTTACTTTTAGAAGATGCTCTTGAGGCTCTATCATCAACACTTTTAAAAAAATATACCGATATAGAAAAACTACACCTAAAAATAACAAAACCAGATATTTTAAAAGATTGTAGAGTTAGTTTATCGGCTTCATATTTTCGCTAATCCTTAATCATAAATTAAAAAATTATTAAATTAAATTGAAAAATAGTTTAAATTAACCTAAAATTATGATATCATTTCGCCAAATATTCACTTAGAGGACTTGTTTAATGCGTATTCTTATTATAGAAGATGAGGTAACACTCAACAAAATGTTAGCAGAGGGGTTAAAAGAGTTTGGCTATCAAAGTGATGTTGCCGATTCACTAAAAGATGGGGAGTATTATCTAGATATAAGAAACTATGATTTAGTTTTAATGGACTGGATGCTACCAGATGGTGATAGCATAGACATCATCCCAAATATCAAAGCAAACTCACCAAAAACAGTTGTTATAGTACTCTCAGCTAGAGATGATATACAAAGCGAGATAGATGCACTAAAAAGTGGTGCTGATGATTATATAAGAAAACCTTTTGATTTTGATGTACTACTTGCTAGAATCGAGGCTAGACTTAGATTTGGTGGAAGCAATATCATAGAGATAGACGATCTTATCATCAACCCAGAAGAGGAGAAGATCATCTATAAAAGTGTAGAGGTTGAGCTAAAAGGTAAACCATTTGAGGTTTTAACTCACCTAGCAAGACATAGAGACCAAATAGTAAGTAAAGAGCAACTACTAGATGCTATATGGGAAGAGCCTGAACTTGTAACTCCAAATGTTATAGAAGTAGCGATAAACCAAATCAGACAAAAAATGGACAAACCTCTTGAGATAACTACTATAGAGACAGTTAGAAGAAGAGGATACCGCTTTTGCTTTCCAAAAGAAGCAAATAAAGAAATCTAAAAATCAAATAATTAAATGTTTTCAAAAAGAAGTATAAGGGCGAGTTTTTTAAAACAACTCATCTTATCTTCTGCCATTCTTGTTTTTATATTTTCACTCTCACTATACTTTTTTATAGAGCGATCTATCTTAAACGATAGATATCAAGAGCTACTAACATATGCTACAAATATAGTCGAAAATAGATCTCTTTATGACTCTAGTATAGCTAGTAGCGAACACTACCTTGAGGTAAAAGTTGAGGTTGTAAAACTAAAAGTTAAAAATGAAAATATTGACTTTTACGAAACTACAAAACTAAACAAAACATATCTTACCCTACTCTACCCTTATGAGCTTAGTAGCCTTAGCTACCTAAAAATCACCAAAGATATAACAAGCACAAAAGATATACTAAAAAAGATACTAAACTACCTTATTATCACAAATGTTGCTGGTTTTTTACTTATCATCATCTATGCTATAGCACTATCTAAGATGCTTATTCAGCCTGTTAAAGCACTTAGTAATAAACTAGCAAATATGAACGAAAGACTTATGAAACCACTTGTAATAGAGGAGCTTCCAGAGGAGTTTGAACCACTAGGTATCACCATAAACCACCTTCTAAATCGTATACAAAACTTCATAAAGTACCAAAAAGAGCTCTTTATAGGTACTGCTCATGAGCTTAAAACTCCACTAGCGGTTATAAAACTAAAAAACCAAGTTACACTCCTAAAACAAAGAGAATCTAGCGAATATATAGATGCTATAAAAACAACAAATAAAACTGTAGATGAGATGAACAAGATAGTATCTGATGTGTTAAATATGGGTCGTCAAGAGGGAGCATTGCTTGAAGCACCACAAGAGATAGATGTTATAGAGTTTTTAAAATCAAAAGCAAAAGATTTTACACTACTAGCTTCAAGTGAAAATAAAGAGCTAAAAGTAAACCTAGAACCAAGCGGATATATAGCATCACTTCAGGTGACTCTACTAAACCAAATCATACAAAACTTTTTGCAAAATGCACTAAAGTTTACCCCAGAGGGAAAGAGTGTACGACTACAAAGTTCGCTAAATAGCTTTGGGCTACTTATAGAGGTTATAGATGAGGGCAAAGGTGTAGATGAGACTCAAGACTTTTTTGCACCATTTAAAAGAGAGGGTGACAAACCAGGTGTTGGGCTTGGGCTATTTTTAGCAAAAAATGCCGCCGATACCATAGGAGCTAAGATAGACCTTAAAAACAGAGTCGATGGGGCTCAAGGTAGCATCGCAAGTCTAAACATAAACTCCAAATTGTCCTGTGTATTGCCAGTTTAAAACATAATAAAGCTTACTTTAGATATAAATCGTCCAAAAATCTGAAGGTAGCCAAATGTCTTTAATAATCCTAGATGAATGTATAGCTTGTGATGCTTGTCGCGAGGAGTGTCCTACTATTGCTATTGAAGAGGGTGATCCTATATACTTTATAGACCCTGATCGCTGTACTGAGTGTGTTGGTGTGTATGATGAACCTGCATGTGTTTTGGTTTGTCCAGTTGATTGTATAGTCCCTGATAAAGACAATGTAGAGAGTATCGCTGAGCTTCAGTTTAAGTACAAAACGATCCTAGAAGAAGAGTAATGGCAAAAAGAGTTGCCACTATCGATATAGGCTCCAACTCAACTAGACTCATCATCTATGAGAGAAGCTCAAGGTTTGCTTTTAGGGTTCTTTATGAAACTAAAAGTAGAGTAAGAGTCTCTGAGGGGGCTTATAGTAACAACTCTTATCTTCAAGAAAAACCTATGCAAAGAACCTTAGATGCTCTTTGTGACTTCTCTAACATCATAAACTCCTTTGGTGCTAGAAAAACCCTATGTGTAGCAACTTCAGCCCTAAGAGATGCCCCAAATAGAACCGAATTTATAAAGCAAGTAAAAGATAAAACAGGCATAAGTATAAAAGTGATAGATGGTCAAAAAGAGGCCTATCTAGGTGCTCTAGCTTGTACATCGCTTCTGCCAGAACAAGATAGTGCCATAACTCTTGATATAGGTGGTGGCTCTTGCGAACTAGCCATCATAGAACAAGAATCAATAAAACATCAACTCTCTTTAAGCCTAGGGAGTGTTAGACTAAAAGAGCTATATCTCGATAAAAACGATATAGAGGGTGCCAAAAAGTATATAAACTCTGAGCTAGAGAGTTTGGGCGATGTATTTAGCTCAAAAACACTTATAGGTATAGGTGGAACTTTTAGAGCTATATCGCTACTACTTTTAAAAGATAGCCCCCTAAAAAAACTCCATGGCTTTAGCCCTTCAACTGAAAAATTTACTAATCTTTTAGAGTCGATAATAGTAGCAGATGAGGCTAAGCTAAAAAAGATCGGGATATCTAAAAGCAGACTAGATGTTATAAAAGCGGGTGCTTTAATACTCCACTCTATCATAAAAAAACTAGGTGTCTCAAAACTCATAACAAGTGGAGTTGGGGTTAGAGAGGGTCTTTTTTTAAAAGATCTACTTCGCAACCAACATGACAAGTTTCCACACAACTTTAACCCGTCCATTAGATATATTCAAGATAGATTTATACTAAACAAAACCCATGCAAACCAGATGTTTAACCTAAGTAAAAAGATATTTGAACTAACTCACAGTGACTTAAATATAGACAAAAGCCACCTTTATGAGCTTAGTGTTGCCGCTAAAATAGGTGATGCTTCACAATACATAAAGCACTCTTTAGATGATAGTTATGCGCCACTTATAGTAGAGGAGCTACTAGAGTATAGATTTACCCATGAGCAAGTAGCACTTATTAGCACTATCTGCTCATATGCTAACTATAAAAGGTTAAAAAAACTTCTACCATCAAAAGAGATAGTAGAGTATCTTAGCTATGTGTTAAAAATAACATCGGCTCTACTGCTACACCACCCTAAAAATATCGATTTTGAGATTGAGCTTATAGGTAAAGTTTTAGTCGTAAGCAAAAAAACTAGCTCTCACCTTGTTAGTGAGATGATAGAAGATATCAAAGATAAAAATATCTTTGATGTTAAAATCTCTACCCCATAGTAACCTCAAATACTAAAGTAAAATTTAGTAAAAAAATTCGAATCATCATTCTCTTGCAATATATTGTCTTGATATTGAGTAGCACTATATTAACTCTTATTTACCTTTTTTGTAAATTCTACTAATTCCATATCAAAATAAGCTAGTATCTCATAAATATCATCTTCTATATTTGCAAACTCTTCTTTTAAAATATTTTCATGATGAAAAATTCTATTTCTAAATTTTCTTATATGATTTAACTTTGCTGATACCATTTTTCTATCTATAATTACCTTGTCTTTCGATGGAAGATTTGGAAAAATATGTTTTAGATTATTAAATCTCATTTTATCATCATAAGCAGATTGAAAAAGTGCAGTCCAAAAACCAAAAGATAGCTCTGATACTATCTTATCTTTGGAGATATTTTCACTACTCCTTAAAATTTTCTCTTTTGTTTGAATAATTTTCTCTATCTCTTTATGCTTTAAAAAAACTTGCTTCATTTACTATCCAACCTGCACTATATAGTTTTTCAAATAGATTATTTATGCTATTTCTAAGGCTTACTTCAAGTATTGAAAGTGGTATATAAAATTGTTTTGATTTTCTAAGATTACTGTTGTAAGTATCCATATTTTTATATTTTTCAAATCTTTTTTTAGTTATAAATTTTTCTATTAATCTATCATTCATTGACTTTTTCCATTTTATTTCTTATAATTGTGTCGAAACTCCCCCGTAAGTCTATATACTTGATGTATAGCTGGGGGTTTTGTTTTTCCACTCAGTACTTCCCTTAAAAGTCAAAAGAGATATCTGATAAATTCAATTTTGTTCAGTATTAAAACCTCTGCCCCATAGTAAACTCAAATACTGCTGTTTTATCACCTTTTTTCTCACTTATAGGTTGAGAGAACATAAGCTGTATAGGTCCAACAGGGCTAAACCACTCAAGCCCCATACCATAACCGCCTCTTGACATAGTCTCAGCTCTAAAGCCATCAGCCCTATCGCCCTCCTCTTTTGTCCCTATAAAACCCCAATCAACATAAGTAACTAACCTCATCTTAGCTTTTGGAACGAGTGGAAAACTTAGCTCAAAACTATTACTAGCACTATACTCACCGCCATATCTTCTAAAACCATCACTTGCACTAGGGTCATCTTTTACAAGTGGAGATATAGAGTAAGACTCAAACCCTCTAACACTACCTATACCACCCATATATAGCCTCTCAGCGATAGGTACAAATCCTGTATCTTTTATGTAGCTACCTCTAGCTTTATATCTAGCGATAAGGTCAAACCCAACCCACTCATCTAGCCCTTTATAACCTGCAAAGTATGTCCTACTCTTTAAAAAGTTTGCCTTAGCACCGATACCAGCTTTTTCAAATGTTTGAGATAAAACGATACCCGATCTAGGGACATAATAATCATCTGTATCATCGTAAGTAGCATTTAAACTAATAGAGCTTTTTGTGTAGTTTTGAAAAAATTGTTTATCGGGGAGAGAGGACATCTCATCGCTATATTTGTAGCTATTTTTAGAAAATGAGTAACCTATGCTACCACTGATATATCTAGTAAATCTATGCCCTATCCCTACACCTAAACCATCAGTTGCAACTTTATAGTCGTTATACTCAAAGTTTGATGTAAATATAGAAAAATCGCCACTAAAATCTGAGTCATTTAACCTTGAGTTTGCTATATTAAACGAATAATCGTGCGAATACTCAGACCTCTCAGCCCTCACTCCTACATCTATCCCAGAGCCCCATATGTTTCTATCATCAACACCAACACTAAGCAAAAGTCCACCGTAGCTTCCATATCCACCACCTATTTGGATATTGCCCGTCGGTGCCTCTTTGACTTTGACTATAAGATCCATAGTCTGCTCATCTACCCTTTTTTCCTCTATGGTGTTACTATCAAAAAACCCTAATCTCCCTAGTGCATTTTTAGAATCCTCTAGGTCTGTTTTTGAGTACATATCATTTGGTCCCAAAAATAGCTCTCTACGGATAATCCTATCTAGAGTTCTAGTGTTACCTGAGATAACAACATCTCGTATCTTGACCCGCTCACCTGGTATAACCTTCATGATAACTTTTACAGTTTTATCGGTTTTGTTTTTATCAAGATCTGGCAAAACCTGCACATAAGCATAAGATTTATCGGCTATTAGAGTTTTTATCCTATCGGCATCTTTTCTAAAAGTTTCGACATTAAAAGCTTTACCAACCTCTAGATGAAGCTGCTCTCTTATAAGCTCATCTTCTACAACACTACTCTCTTGGATTATCTCTATATCGCTTATAGTGTACTGCTCACCCTCACTCACCTGATAGCTCATATTTGCCGTATAGTTATCAAAATTTGCTTTAACAAAAGGCTCTTTTACCTCTGCATCTAGGTATCCGTGTTGCATATATTGATCTTTTATCCTGAGTGGGTCATACTCAAGGTCTGATAGTCTCATCTTTCCATCATTTCGACCCCAAAGCCACCCCATAAACTCTCGCTCTTTATTTGCTATAGCATCATCAAAAGATGAAGCATCTAGTTTTTCTACTCCACTATACTCAACTTTATCTATGATGATGGTGTGACCCTCATTTACAAGAAAGGTTAATTTTATACTACCATTTTCTAAAAGCTCTTTTTTCACCTCAACCACGGTATCTATCTTGCCATCTTGCTCTATAGTCTCTATGATCCGTTTTTTGGCTGATTCTATCTTTGCTTCATCGTACATTGAGCCTATAGGTATAGCTACAACATTTTTCTTAATATCATCATCGCTCTCTTTCCACCCTTTAAGCTCAACCTTTGAGATACGGGGTTTTTCTACAAAGTTATAAGTTAGCACCCCATCTTTAAGCTCAACCCAGATATCGTTAAAATAGCCCTGTTTATAGAACTTTTTAACCGACTCATCTATCTGCTTATCGCTAACTTCACCTATATTAAACCCTAGCATCCTAAGAGCTACACCCTCACTTAAGTTATCTAAGCCGTTAAATTTTACTGTTTTTATAGTGTGCGCATAAGCACTACTAGCCATTAGCATCGCCAAAAGCGGAGTTATTATTCTCAAATCTTATTTCCATATTTTAAAGTACTAAATTTTACACTTTATGAAGTTAATACTTAATTATAAAATACTTAAATTTATCATAATCTTAGTATAATCACACATTTTACAAAAAAGAAGTTAGATGAATATAGCAATAGTAGGACTAGGACTCATAGGTGGCTCGTTAGCACTTAGCCTAAAAAAACTAGATTTTATAAAAACTATAGTAGGACATGATCACAACAAAAACCACTGCAAAGAGGCACTTGAACTAGGACTTGTAGAGAAGATAGTAGAGTTTGATGAGCTAAGTGGCTATGATGTTATATTTTTAGCTATACCAGTCGATGGGATCATAAGGGTTTTAAAAGAGCTAAAAAACATCGGCCCAAATACCACCATCATAGATTTAGGCTCCACAAAAGAGAAGATCCTAAAAGAGGTGCCACAAACTATAAGAGAAAACTTTATAGCAGCTCACCCGATGAGTGGAACAGAAAAGTTTGGCCCATCAGCTGCGATAGAGCATCTATATAAAGATAAAGTAGTAGTTTTGTGTGAGCTAGAAGATAGTGGCAAAACTCAAGTTGGTGTAGCTAAAAAGATATTTGAAGCACTAGAGATGCGGATCTACATCATGAGTGCAAGCGATCACGACAAAAGAGCCGCTTTTATATCTCATATGCCCCATGCGATATCTTACTCTTTGGCAAATACTGTGATGAACCAAGAGAACACAAACGACATACTAGCTCTAGCAGCGGGTGGCTTTAGAGATATGAGCCGACTTGCAAAAAGTTCACCAAATATGTGGGAAGATATATTTAGGCAAAATAAAACCAACCTTTTAGAGGCTATAGAGCTTTTTGAAAAAGAGTTAAATATACTAAAAGAGAACATAAAAAAAGAGAACTGGGGCGAAGTTCATAAAAATATCGAGGCGGGAAATAGGCTTCATACTATCTTAAAATAGTTTTTTAATAAAAATATAATATTTTTGTCACATTTTATAGTAAAAATTAAGATTTTTATAATATAATAAAATAATTAAAGTTTATATTTGTGAGTAGATTGTGAATTTGAGTAGTATTATAATCATAGAAGATGATGAAGTTACAGCACTAAACCTTAAGCTATCCCTTCAAAAACAAGGTTACACCATAGTTGGGGTAAGCGACTCCATCGAGGATGCCAAAGAGCAGATTGGTACAAAAAGGCCCGATATAGCGATCATCGATATATCGCTAAAAGAGGGGCTAGATGGGATAGAACTTGCCAAATACATAAGAGATTTTGCCTCTATGCCTTTTATATTTTTAACATCTCATAGCGATGATGATATCATAAATGAGGCGATAAAAACAGAACCATATGGCTACATCATAAAACCATTTGATCCAGCTTCACTTCATGCTACCATACAGATGGCTATATTTAAGTTTGATATAGAGAACAAAAAATACAAAGAGTTACAAAACAAACAAATAAACATAGAGGGTCTAAATAGACTTTTAAATGAGAAAAAAGATAAAGATTTTCCTATAGTAAAATTTGGCACACACTACCACTTAGACCTTATAAAAGATGAAGTGTTTTACAAAAAAGAGCGGATTGCTCTAACCAAAAAAGAGGGATTTATCTTAAAGCTTTTGGTAGCTAGACTTGGTGAGATTGTATCATTTAAAGAGGCGGTTGATTTTGTTTGGAAAGAGAATGAAGCATCTGAAAACAATATAAGAACACTTATCTGGAGACTTAGAAAAAAACTCCCTACAGATATAATAAAAAACTCTTCTGGTATTGGTTATCATATAGAGAAGTAGGATTTTATTGTCATCCTGAACAAGATTTTGGATCTCTTTTTTGGATTCCAGATCAAGTCTGGAATGACAAGTGGTGAGTCAGCAATGACGAAAGCTTCATAAAAGAGTGCTTGATGCCTTTTTAACTTGCACTCTTTTTTAAAATAAATCTACAATCTTCCAGTGTTTTTTGTAAGCTATATATCCAATAATCATAGACACACCTAAAGCAATCGGAACTAGAGATACTATTAATTCATTCACCATAACTTAACTCCTTAATTTTATTTTTAAGACTAGATAATTCTTGATAATTTATAACTATTCCTACAGCCATTACTATAAAAATAAGCAACAACAAAATCCCTAAAATATACAATTCATCTCTAAGAAAAATAATAGAATATGAACCCGCACCAGCTGCAGTAGCTAAGAGAGGAATCATCTTTTTATGTACTATATCTGCTTCTTTGGCAATAATATCGGCTTTATCTTTTTGTTCTTGTAGTGTCATGTTGAGATTATATCAAAATACATAAAACAAAAGGAACAAAAACAACTCAGCAATGACGAATGGTGTGGATTCCAGATCGAGTCTGGAATGACGGGTGGTGAAGCTTGGAACGACAAAAAGAGCGACTAAACATTATGATTTATAGATATATTATTTATAAATCTTCTTATAATATCTTTTGATAAAACATAGTCAAACTCTAGGTTTTTTTTCTTTGCCATCTTCTCCATTATGCTTGATTCTTGGTTTATCTCCTCTATCCTAAAGTTTGCACTTGAACCTTTGATAGAGTGTGCTATAGAGGCTATCTTCTCATATTCATTAGCATCTACCGCCACTTCAAGTTCAGCTAGAAGTTTTTGCATTTTATTTAAAAATAGCTCCAAAAGCATGAGAAGCTCATCCATATCTAAACCTAATTCATCCATAAGTTTAGTAGCATCTAAGCCTACTATTTTGTTGGTGTCTAGCTTTTTACTAGAGTGCTTTTTACCTTTAGTATCCCCTTTTAAGTATCTCTTAAAAAGGGCTTCAAGCTCTTTTATCGATATAGGTTTGCCTAAAAAAGCATCAAAACCACTCTTTAAGCTCCTCTCTTTTACACCTTTGACAACATTTGCCGTTAGAGCCGATATCGGGGTATGTTTTAGTGATCTCTCTGTTTCGTGTTTTTGAATATGCTTTAGTGCCTCATTACCATCCATAATAGGCATCTGCTCATCCATAAGCACAAGATCATAGCTATATTTTTTAAAAAGCTCAACCGCCTCAAGCCCATTTGAAGCTAGATCATAAGTTAGTCCGTATTTGCTAAGTATAACTTTTATAAGCTCCTGATTTGCCTCGTTATCTTCAACTATTAGTATATGACCTTTGTATTTTTTACTAACACAATCTTTTACTTTACACTCATCTCGCTCTTGATTTAGAAGTGTTCCAAAGGCTGTTTTTATCTTTGAGCAGTAGATTGGAAAGTGTATAGTATCGACATGGGCATAGTTTTCATACTCATTTATAGACCTACTAGCTAAGATGAGATACTTTTTATCTGAAGTGATGATTTTATTTTTTATCTCATCATCTATATCATCTTCAAGAAGTATGGTTATATCGTAGGTATTATCTAGTGCATCTACCTTCTCTGGCTTGACATTAAATATATTTGCATATTTTAAAAAAGAGTCTAGCTTATAGCGACTAGATGTATCTTTTTTATATATTGCCATCTTTAGGTTTTTGATACTTTGCATATCGGAAAATATCTCGCACCCCTCGCTATATACCTCTATAGGAAGCTCGACCCAAAAAGTGCTACCCGAACCCACTTTTGACTTTACAAAGATATCTCCACCCATCAAGTTTGCTAACTGATGAGATATAGAAAGCCCTAAACCTGTACCTTGAAGCCTATCTAAATCCTCGTGAGTCGCTTGTGTAAAGGCACTAAATATCATCCTAAGATCATCCTCATCTACCCCAACTCCATTATCGCTTACCGATATGGTTAAGATTTTTAGGTTACAACTCACATCTACATGTATATGTCCGCCCGATTTTGTAAACTTTATAGCATTACTTAAAAAGTTTGAAACTATCTGTTTTATACGGAGAATATCTGCTATTAGCTCTCGTGGTATAGTTGGGTCTATAAAAGATGTGATTGTTATGTTTTTAACACTAGCAGATGCTACAAAAAGCTCTAAAGAGTGGCTAATCTCCTCGTGGATAGAGAAGATTTTTGGCTCTATAGTAAACTCACCACTCCTTAGTTTTGAGAAGTCTAAAATATCATTTATGATACTTAATAGATTTTCACCACTATTTAGGATTATCTCTAAGTATTTTCTATGTTGTGCCGATAGCTCTTGTTCTATCAAAAGGTTTACAAAACCTAGTATCGCATTTAGCGGTGTTCGTATCTCATGGCTCATATTTGATAAAAAGTACTCTTTAGCTTGAGATGCCATTTGAGCCTCTGCTTTTGCATCGACTAGAGTTGTTACATCGGTCGCTATAGACATATACTCTGGAGTATTTAGATGTGGGTCGATAATCTTAACTATAGTAGCATCTACATAGTAGTACTCGCCATTTTTTTTCTGTTTTCTAAAGCTCCCCTTAAATATACCATCTTTTTTTAGAGCCGCCCAACTATCTTCAACATAAGCACTCGATATATCTTTGCACATAAAAGATATATATTTTTTACCAATTAGCTCATCTTTTGCATATCCACTTAGCTTGATGTATTTATCATTTATATATCTAATAAACCCATCCTCATCTATCTTAGATATGATAGCACTCTCATCTAAAGCACTCTTATACTCCTCTAAAAGTCTTACATGTTTGTCTATCTCTAGCTCTTTTTGGTAGATACTATCTGTGTAAAACCTTAAAACACCCTCTAGGTTTGTATCAAAAACATAGAGTATCTCATCTAAAATCTCCTTAGAGTAGAGATTTTTCTCATAAACAACACCTATGGTAGCTAAGCGAAAATGTGTACATATACTAAAAAGCTCATCTGCTCGTATATCTTTGTCTTTAAGAAAGACCAAAAGATTTTGCATAGTTGGGCAGTTGCCTATATCTTGCTCATCTTTGAAAACAGATATAAAATAATCAAATACACTACTAGCGGTATTTTGTATAAAATCATCTATGTTTATATTGTGTGCTAGAAGTATTTTTACAACCCTATCATAAGAGAACCATGAGTTTAAGATCTCACTTTTACTCGACATTAAAACCTCAGCATTAGCTTTTAAAAAAGTGATCTCTCTCATCTTAACCCTACCCTTTTATGATTTTATCTACTACCTCGTAAAGATTTTTAGATATATTGTTTTTGGACAAAATATACTCAAGTTCTAGCTTTAGCAAATCTCTATTTTCTACACTTAGCTTTGGATAGATCCTAAAAGATGAGGCAAAAGCAGATGCCATTTGAGTGTTTATGCTATCAAGCTCAACTATCTTAGAGGCTATAAACCTATAACCGCTCCCATCTTTTGCATGAAAATATCTAGCATTTTTAGCAAATGAGCCTATAAGTGAGCGGAGGAGATTTGGTACTTTTTGATCATAATACTTATCGCTCTCTAGCTCTAAAACCTTGCTAAGCAGACCGCTCATCTGGCTTGAAGCTATGATAGCATAATACTTTTGAGCCAAAGCGGTATGATGAGCATAGTTTGTATAAAAATGCTCTAGCTCTTCGTGAGCTTCAAGATCAGCTAAAACCCTTAGAGCTGCTACTTTATCGTTCATACTCTTTGAGTTGTAGTACTGCCCTTTAGCTAGAGTTTTATCTTTTAAGAACTTTAAAGCGGTGTTTTTTAAAGCCCTTTTACCCATACTAAGTGCATCCAGAGCGGTAGAGTCTTCATCGTGATTTGTTTCATAGATATCTAAAAATCTATCGCTAAAAGTTGAACTCAAAACCGACTCTAACATATCTTTAGAGTTACAAATTAGCTCAAAATCGATATCCTGCTCATCTTGAATAATAGCATTTATAGTTGGAAGCTCTAGCATATAAGCCTTTAGTGATGGCTCCATAGCACTACCTAACAAAAACTCATAAGCCTCTAAAAAACTATCGCTAACAAAACCACTCTGCATAATATGTTTTATGTTTTTAAGCATCGCATTTTGAGTAGATTCATACCTTGCAAAACCGTTTTTATCGTATTTCATCAAAAAGTTATAGTTTGGCTCTTTTTGTTTTATGATAATCGGGGCTGAAAAATCACGATTTATAGATAGTATCGGTTTTTTTTCAAGCTTAAACTCAAAGGTTTGCTCCTCATCTTTGATGGTTAAGCCCTTAGTTATTAGCTCATCTCCATCTTCATCTAAAAGGGCTATATTTAGTGGGTAGTAAAATGGCAACTGTCTTTTTTTATCTGCACTATCATCTATCTTTTGGGTTAATTTTAAACTATAAACTCCATCACTAAAACCCTCGCAAACCTCTAACTTAGGAGTTCTAGATTGTGTGTACCACCGTTTAAAAAGCTCCATATCTATGCTACTTACTTCACCCATACACTCTAAAAACTCCTCAGTCCCTACAGCCTTGCCATCATAGCGATTAAAGTAGATATTTAACCCTTTTTTAAAGTTATCCTTGCCCATAAAACTCTGAAGCATTCTTATAACCTCAGCACCTTTTTCATAGATAGTTGAAGTGTAAAAATTATTTATCGCTATGTATGAGTCGGGTTTTATAGGGTGAGCCATAGGCGAAGCATCTTCACTAAATTGTCTATCTCTTAGAGCCTTAACATCGATGATTCTTTGTAGTGATGGGCTATTCATATCGGCACTAAAACTCTGATCTCTAAAGACTGTTAACCCCTCTTTTAGAGTTAGCTCAAACCAGTTTGCACAAGTTACACGATTACCGCTCCAGTTGTGAAAATACTCATGCGCTATAACACTCTCTATACCCAAAAAATCACTATCAACAGCACTAAACTCATCTGCTAGTACATAGTGAGAGTTAAAAATATTTAACCCCTTATTTTCCATCGCTCCCATATTAAAACTATCTACTGCGACGATATTGTAAAGTTCAAGATCATACTCTCTATCAAAACTCTGCTCATCCCACTTCATCGCATTTTTTAGCGACTCCATAGCAAATGCACACTTTGACTCATTGCCCTTATCGACATATATATTTAGCACAACTCTTTTGCCACTCATAGTTATAAACTCATCACTATAAACACCCAAATCCCCTGCTACAACCGCAAAAAGATAGGTTGGTTTTAAAAATGGATCTAGCCAAATGGCACCATGCCTATGCTCATCAATATTAAAACTCTCAAGAAGATTGCCATTGCTAAGCAAGATCGGATAATCTTTTGAAGCTTTTATAGTTGTTTTAAAAACACTTAACACATCTGGTCTATCTAAGTAGGGTGTTATTCGCCTAAAACCCTCTGGCTCATTTTGAGTACAATATATCCCGCTAGATCTATAAAGCCCTTCTAGTTCAGTGTTGCTATCTGGATATATTTTGTTTTTTATGTGGAGTATAAAACTATCTGGTATATCTTTTATGATTAGCTTCTCATCTTCATAGGTGCTATCTTTAAAAACCCCATCAACACTAAGCTCTAAAAGCTCAAGGTCTATCGCATCTAAGAGCAAATCTTTTTGGCTTAAATCTAGTTTTTTTATATGTAGGGTTGAGCTTATAAGTGTAAAATCTTCATAGATATCAAACTCAAGTTCGGTTTTACTTATATTAAAACTAGGTCTTTTATAATCACTTAATCTTATAACTTTTGGGTTCATAGTTATATATCATAATCCAAAACCTCTTCGGTTTCGACTCTATTTATCTTATTTGTTTTAGCATAGTTTACTATCTGTTTTAGTCTGCTTAGAAGATTCATCGGTGAGACTGTATCATCTAGTTTATCTATGGCTACATAAGAGCTTCCTGTTTCATTGAAAAATTTATCTAAATTAAATATAAGATTTTGTGTAGCTTTTAGTGTCTCTTGTATATCGGTAAACTGATATATGATAAAGTAGTGGTTATCATCTATATCTATGATAAGATCAGAAATCCTAATAAACTGCGAAAGCTCAACAACATCTATAGGGTGTTTATGGTAAAGTAGAGCAAAAGTGAAGTCTAGATTATATCTCTGTTTGATATAGTAACTCTTTTTTACCATCACCTGAAATCTATTTTTAACACTCTCTCTTATCATTTTAACTACTTTGTATTATTTTTTTTAATATTTTAATATTTTAGCTATAGAAGCATAAAAAAAAGATAAATTACATTTTTATAGTAAAATATGAAAAAATATCGGGAAAAAGTGATTTGAGCATATATAGAGAGTATGACATTAGAGGGATTTTTCAAAAAGAGCTAAATGAGAGCAGTGTAAAAAAGATAGGTTTTGGGCTAAGTAAAAAGATAAAAGGTGAAGTTGTAGCACTAGGTTATGATGCTAGAAGCCACTCACCTAAGCTTTTTGAGTGGCTAAGCTATGGGCTAAATAGTGGCGGTAAAAAAGTTTTAGATATGGGTTTAGTGCCAACTCCTACAAACTATTTTGCATCATTTAATGAGTTTGATGGACTAAAACCATCAGCTTCCATCATGATAACAGGCTCACACAACCCACCAGAGTACAACGGATTTAAGATCACCATAGATAAAGCACCATTTTTTGGTGAAGATATATATAAACTAGGTAAAGAGTGCCAAACCCTTGAAGTTCCACAAAACACAACTCCAAATATCATAAAAGTAGATGTACTAAGTAGATATATAGAGTTTATGGTAGAAGAGTTTAAGCATCTTAAGGGGATGAGTACTAAGATAGTTTATGATTGTGGAAACGGTGTTGCTGGGGTTGCGATCGATGAGATATTTAAAAGATTAGAGCTTAATGTTAAGGGTATATACACTAACCCCGATGGGAGCTTTCCAAACCACCATCCAGACCCATCAGATGAGCATAACTTAAAAGATATCAAAAAACTTCTAGCAGATGAGGGTGATATAGCTTTTGCTTATGATGGAGATGCCGATAGGATAGCTGTTTTAACCCATAAACACAATATAAAAGGTGATATTATGGCACTTTTATACTCACTAAAGATGAAAAATCCTACGGTTATAGGTGAGGTAAAATGTTCTCAAGTTATGTACGATGAGCTAAGAAAACGGGGTGCAAAAGCGATAATGTACAAAACTGGTCACTCAAATCTTAAACTTAAGATGAAAGAGCTTGATGCGCAGTTAGCTTGTGAAGTTAGCGGACATGTATTTTTTGCCGATAGATACTTTGGGTATGATGATGCTTTATATGCGACACTTAGGATGTTAGAGCTTATAAATGATGGTGTTGATCTAGATGAGCAGATAGATAAACTACCAAAAACCTACTCAACACCTGAGCTAAAAGTTAGCACAACTGAAGAGCAGAAGTTTAAACTTATAGCTAAGATAAAAGAGCTTTTAAAGACTCCACCGAGTGATTTTCCTACTATAAAAGAGATCATAGAGGTTGATGGAGTAAGGATTGAGTTTAGTAATGGCTGGGGGCTTGTTCGTGCATCAAACACCACACCTATACTAGTTACAAGGTTTGAAGCGACAAATGAGCTAGATGCCACACTCTATGAGAAACATATAAATAACCTAATCAACAAAGCAAAGGAGAGCTTATGAAAACACACAAACTAATAATGCCACTAGATATGCACCTACACCTTAGAGATGGTGTGATGTTAGAAAATGTTGCACCACTTAGTGCATATAGTTTTAGTGGTGGTCTTGTTATGCCAAACCTTGTCCCGCCAGTCGATACTCTAGATGGGCTAAAAGCCTATAAAGAGCGGATAGTTGCTACTATACCAAATGACTATTTTGAGCCATATATGAGTCTGTTTTACAAAAACTACTCAAGAAAGTTTTTAGAGGATGTAAAAGAGCATATACTAGCTATAAAGCTCTATCCAGCAGGGGTTACAACAAACTCAGAGGGTGGGGTTAGCTCATTTGATATCGAGGCTATAAGAGAGACTCTTGAAGCTATGAGTGAGCTTGAGATTCCACTATGTGTTCATGGTGAGAGTGATGGGTTTGTTATGGATAGAGAGGCGGAGTTTATGAGTGTTTATGAGCTTTTGGCTAAAAACTTTCCAAAACTAAAAATCATCATGGAGCATATAACAACCAAAGAGGCTGTCGATATGTTAGATAGATACAAAAATATATATGCGACCATAACTATCCACCATCTACTTCTAACCCTTGATGATGTTGTGGGTGGACTTATGATGCCTCACCACTTTTGCAAACCTATAGCAAAAAGACCAGAAGATAAAGAGGCTCTTTTAAAAGTTGCACTTGAGGCTCACCCAAAGGTTATGTTTGGCTCAGACTCAGCACCACACCCAAAAGATAAAAAAGAGGCATCTCACTGCTCTGCTGGTATATTTACCTCACCTATCGCACTACAACTACTTTGTGAAGTGTTTGATGATCACAACAAACTAGAAAATCTTCAAGCATTTGTAAGTGATAATGCCCAAAGTATCTATGGTATCTGTCCAGAGTTTAAAGAGGTGACACTTATAAAAAGTGAGTTTAGTGTGCCATCTAGTTATGGCGATGTAGTGCCACTTTTTAGTGGTAAAAAGATAGCATGGTCTATCTTAGAAGTGGACTAAAAAGATGGATACTTTTTTACAAAATGCCGAAACTATACTAGATTATGGGGTTATAGGGACACTCATAATTATGAGTATAGTAACACTTTGGCTTTTTATAGAGCGGATGATGTTTTATAAAACCATAAGAGTTTTGGAGTACGAAAACAGAGATGAGCTTGAGATGGAGCTTACCGATAACATAGGAGTTATAAGTGCTATAGGTTCAAATGCCCCGTATGTTGGACTTTTAGGAACAGTTCTTGGTATTATGCTCACATTTTACACCATGGGTGATGCAACTAGTATAGATGCAAAAAAGATTATGGTTGGACTTGCACTTGCACTAAAAGCGACTGCTCTTGGGCTTGTTGTGGCGATACCTGCTATCATAACTTACACTCTTTTGCTTAGAAAGATAGAAAAACTTCTAACATTTTATGATGTAAATAAGGCAAAAGAGTAGATGTCTAAGCTAAAAAACCCAAAAAAAAGGTTTGATGATATAAATGTCATACCATTTATAGACATTATGTTAGTTTTGCTTGTGATGGTGCTAACTACTGCCACTTTTATAAATCAAGGGATCATCTCAGTAGATCTTCCAAAAGCCGAATCTAGCCAAAAAAAAGATACTCAAGCAAAAGATGAGGTAAATATATTTGTCAAAAATAGTGGTGAGATATATTTTGATAAAGATAGAGTAGAGTTAAGTGAACTAAAAGAGAGACTAAGTGCGATAGATAAAGATCAAGTTGTGGTTCTTAGAAGCGATCAAGACTCAAAGTTTCAAGATTTTGTGAGTGTGATGGATACACTAAAAGAGCTAAAGCACGATCAGCTCTATATAGTTACTAAAAAAGAGAATTAGCTCTCATGCCAAGCTTCGGTTTTAAAAACTCTCCTATCATCAAGAACTTTTAGCTTGATAGCATCCTTGCATCTGCCATCTTCTATATCTAGTATCGCTATTTGAAGGATTTTTTTGCACTTTTTTGGTATGTCAAAGTGACTTTTAACACCACTTAAAAAGTACTGTAGTGGCGAATCTTTATCCATCCCAATGACATTGTCACGACATCCACTAAGCCCTATATCGCTTAAGTAGGCACTACCATCATATATATAAAAATCATCGGTTCCAACATGTGTATGAGTCCCTATGATACCACTAACCTTACCTTGAAGAAGCATCATCATAGCCCTTTTTTCACTTGTTGCTTCGGCATGAAAATCTACAAATATATTTTTAACACCCTTGCTATGAAGCTCATCCACACACTTTAGAGCAGCTTTAAAACAGTTCTCTAAAACAGGCATAGCGTAGTGTCCTAGCAGGTTTATAACAGCTAGTTTTTCACCCGCCACATCATAGACTCTACACCCGCTTCCAGCTACTTCATCTGGGTAGTTGTGAGGTCTTAAAACTCTGCTATCTTCCAAAAGCGGGAGTATATCTTTTTTATCAAAGGTGTGGTTTCCACCACTCATAATATCTACCCCATAACCAAAAAGCTCTTTCGCATTTTGCGAGGTTAAGCCAAATCCATGTGAAGCATTTTCATAGTTTGCCACCACCACATCGATACTATACTCTGTTTTTATCTTTTTTAGATGCTCTTTTAGCATCTCTCTACCAGGTGAGCCTACTATATCACCTATAAATGCTAGTTTCAATTATTGTTCCTTTTAAACCTTTTAATACAACTCTGCTAAAACATCCATGGTTAAATCTTCTACACTAAACACACCTTTAATATCCTGAAGGTATTTTTGTGATTTATAAATCTCATCAGCAACAAAAAGATAAATATTATGGTTTCTTATTGCTTCAACCTTTTCTTTTGTCAAATCTATGCCTAAAGTTATCTCAATCATAACATCTATTTTACTCATTTGAGCAGTTTTTATAAACTGTTTATATCGTTCTCTTAATGTTCTTTTTGCACCTATTCCAAAAGTTTTATTGTTTAATTCAAAGAAAAAATCAAACTCTGTTGAACTATCATTTTTATCATGCGTTTTACTAATACTTTTATCATCTATTCCAATAGATTTTAAAACAGACAATATTCTATCTTCGTAGTTTGAGCCACTATCACTTATTATTGATTGATTAATACTTTCACTAAAAAGTAGCATAAAAATCTGATTTGGTTCAACTCCTTTATTTTTTAAAAAAATAGCATCTTGCGATAAAAGTTTTAAAAAGCTAGTTGTATTGTTTGATAGAAAAACTGTATCACTGTTTTCTAGTTTATCAAAAAAAATCAAAGTCAATAAAGCCCCATTTACTCTTCTTGAGTAAGGGGCGAAAAGTGTTATCTTATCGTACTCCAAAGAGAGTGGGTTTAATGTTTCAAGCTTTGATTTATCAAGCAGCTCTTTTGCTTTTGCCTCTTCTAAAAGCAAGGATTTAATTGATATTAGTTTTAAAGAAAATATAAAAAGTTTAATATCTATCTCGTTTTCTAATAAGTCAAAAATACTATTTATATTGTCTTGTTTTTTTAATCCACTATTTGTTTTTAAATTAAAAATATCTTCTATTTTTTTATAAATTGTGTCAATAAGTGTTAAATTTTTATCTAAACTATAAAGTTCTAATATTTTATTTATTTCTCTATTGTTTAGATTTGCTTTTGTTAAATATTTTAAAATAAAATAGAATTTTAAATTAATATCAAACTTTTCTTGTTTTATCTCTATTTTATCAATCTTCATCCTAACCCTTTTTTATTATTTTTGCTAGTTTTTTTGCTATTGTACTGATAACTGGAACAGCTACGCTATTGCCCGCTTGTTTATATAGTTGCATATCGCTTACAACTATTTTAAAATCATCTCCAAATCCTTGCAATCTACAAGCTTCTCTAGGTGTTAATTTTCTAGGATTTTTATCTTTTTGTTCAATCAGTATCTCTGAACCATCTTTGTAGTATCTTGCACTTATTGTGCTTGTATATTTTGAATTTTTATTAAACAAAGAGTAGCCAAAGCCATTTCCTTTTAGCTTATGTTCTATTTTTCTTCTTTGATGACCTGCCCAAAGTTTATCGGATATTGTATATTTGTTAGGTATATCTTTTTCTAAAATATCTCCCAATTTCACATCTATATCCAAAGCCTTTGGAAAATTAAAATCTACATCATCTAAAAAAGCAACAATATAAATTCTCTCTCTATTTTGTGGTACTCCAAAATCTTTGGCATTTAAAACTTTTGAAAATACCTTATAACCCATATCTTCTAAAGTCTGTTTTACAACTTTAAAAGTATTTCCTTTATCGTGGTTTACAAAGCCTTTTACATTCTCTAAAAATATTAGTTTTGGTTTATGATAAGCTGCAATTCTTGCTACATCAAAGAAAAGTGTACCTCTAGTATCTTCAAAACCTTTTCTAAGCCCTGCTATACTAAAAGCTTGGCAAGGAAATCCAGCCAATATAATATCGTGAGGAGGGATATCTTTTTCATCTATCTTTGTAATATCACCATATGGAACTTCACCAAAATTTGCATAGTATGTTTGTTGTGCATACTTATCTATCTCACTACTAAAAACAAACTCAATATCATCTTTAAAAGCTTGTTGAAAACCTAGTCTTATTCCACCAATCCCTGCAAAGAGATCTATCGCTCTTAGTTTGTCGGTTGGCTTTTTTTGCTCCTCATATATATCAAAAAGTGAACTGCCCATTACTCTATTCATCCAAATCTCTCTATCTCATCTATCTCTTTTGGTATCATCTTTGAGAGATTTTTATAGCCATTTTTAGTAACTAGTATATTATCTTCTATGCGAATTCCTATGCCACGGTACTTTTTTGGGGCTTCTTTGTCGTTTTTATCTATATATAGAGCTGGTTCTATCGTAAGAAGCATCCCTTTTTTTAGAGGTATCTCTTTGCCTTTTTTAGTTCTATATGGAGCCATATCGTGAACATCAAGCCCCATCCAGTGACCTAAGCCGTGTGGAAAATACCTCTTAATGCTACCTTTATTAAACCCTAATCTTACAAGCCCTTTTTCTAAAAACCCCTCTATCTTTTGTTGCATTTGGCTTCTTGCGGCATCTGGTTTTACTAACTTTATAGCCTTTTTTTGCGATGCTAACACAAGGTTATATATATCTTTTTGAGCCTTTGTAAACTTAGTACTAACTGGCAAAGTTCTAGTTATATCACTAGCATAACTTTTATATTCACACCCTGCATCTATAAGCACTAGCTCACCTTTTTTCATCTTTTTTGAGTTTTTTATGTAGTGCAAAGTGTTAGCATTGTTACCACTTGCAACTATTGTAGTGTAGGCATCGCTATATGAGCCATTTTTCTTAAAAGTGTACTCAATAAGAGCCTGAAGCTCATACTCAAACCTATTAGTTTTGCTCATCTTCATAGCTTTTTTATGGGCTTTTGCGGTGATAGATATAGCTTTTTTTATAGTTTTTATCTCACTTTTTGACTTAATAAGTCTTAGTTTTTGAATCATCTTTGATAGATTTTTAAGCTCATAATGCTCATTTTTTAAAAAATCCAAAGCTCTTTTATCTTCAAACTCAACATATAACCTACTTGCCCCATTAGCCATCTCCCTTAGGCTAGTCTCATCATACTCAAAAACCTCATCTACCTCAAAAAGCTCTTTTGCTCTATCGACACCGAGCCTTTTTCCATCCCAAAGCTCTTTTAGTGGCTCTTTTTTTTGTACAAAAAGTGTACTTTTGTCCTTAGTTAAAACCAAAGCTGAGTTATCTTCCAAAAAACCTGTAAGATAAAAAAAGTTGCTACTTTGTCTAAATGGGTAGCTAGTGTCGTTTGATCTTTGTTTTAGAGTCGCACTATAGATGATGGCGACTGAGTTTGGTTTTAGTTTTTTGGCTATCTTATCTCTTCTTTTTTTATATATACTACTCACTTAAAACCTCACTTATATACTCTATGCTATCTACAAATAGCTCATCTAATGCTTCCTTATAAGCATTAACCCCACCTATAGCACCTTGTGTTTTTGCCTCTTTTTTAGTGCTAAAAGCTTTAGATGCCACGACTCTAGAGCTTTTAGTATCGACTAAAACTAAAGAGTAAGAAACACCTACATATGAGCTATCTTGGTTAAAATAGTGCATAAACTCTTCGATATTTAACTCTAAAATAAAATCACTTTTACTTATAGAACCAAATAGCACAACAGAGTTAAAAAGCTTAGAGTCTCTTAGGTTTTTTTGAAAATTTTGAGCTATCATATTTTGTGGGCTATCTTGCCATTTTGTTTTATTAAAGTGGTAAATCTTCCCATCTTCACTATAGCTCATCTGTGAAAAAGTAGCTAGTTTAGTACTAGATGATGGAACTATTTTTAGACTCTTTTTTGAGAAAAAATCTGCTTTTTTTACCGATGTACTATCAAGGCTAACCAATGATATAGTCGGTTTTGTACTAACACAACCACCTAAAAATAGTGCTAAAACTACAAATAAAACTCTTCTCATCTCTACTCTCCTGGTGCTTTTTTAGTCTCTTGTTGTAAAAAAATCATATCTGCTGGAGATTTTTCGTACTCATGTAAAATCTCACTAGTTTGTTGCATAAGATTTTGCATCTCTTGCATAGTGATATTTAAGTTATGGAGTGTATCACCCGCCAAACTTTTCATATCTATCTGCCCATCTGCTATAGCTTTTTTAAACTCATCCATAGCGCTTTGTATCCCTACATAACTCTGTGCGACTGAGCCAAATGAGCCACTTATCTTATCTTCCCACTCGATGCTATTATCTATAAACTTCTCAATCTTAAAGAGCATATCATCCATCTTTTTTGTCATAGACTCTATATTTTGCAAAGTACTCGATATACTTGAGCCTGAGTCAAGCGAAGTGTTTATCTTACTTGTGATATCTGCACTATTTTTTAGTATATCGGCTATACTTTTTTGATTTTCTCCATCTAAAAGGGTGTTTAGTTTTTGTAGTGTTTGGTCTATATTTATAAACATTCCCTCTAGCACATTTTCTGCTTTTGCAAAAAGTGATGGAGCAGATTTTATGATAGGGTACTCCTCATCTTCAAGCTTCTCTATGGTTTTTGACTCATCGCCTCTTTGGTGAGTTAGGTTTATGTAACTAAGACCTGTAATCCCTTGTGAGGTTAGCACCGCTACAGTTGAAGTTGTGATAGGTGTAGTTTTTAACATCTCAACTACAACCTCAACCTCTCTTTTGTTTTTAGAGTTTATCCCTAGTTTTACAACCTTTCCTACACTTACACCTTTGTACTTTACTGGTGCATCGAGGTTTAGCCCACTAACTGATTCACTAAAATATATACCGTATCTCTTTGTCTCTTTTTCATCCGATGGTTTTAAGAGCCAATACCCAAAAGCCATCATAAGCCCTAAGCCTACAAGTACTAAAAAACCGACAATCGTATAGTTTGTTTTATTGTTCATCAAATCCCCCTAAAAAAGGTTTTAATAAAGCTATTTTCGACCTTATAAACACCCTCTAAAGTCCCTTCGTATATGATTTTTTTATCATCTATAATCGCCATAATATCTAGTGTATCTCTAACACTTTGCAAATCGTGTGTCACCATAACAACACTTAACCCTAGCATATCTCTTAGGCTTAATATAAGCTTATCAAACTCTCTAGCAGAGATAGGATCAAGCCCACTAGTAGGCTCATCTAAGAACAAAAGTTTAGGATCAAGTGCTAAAGCTCTAGCTAAAGATGCTTTTTTTCTCATACCTCCACTCATCTGAGATGGGTAAAGCAGGGCATCGCTAGGTTTTAAGCCAACTATGTTTATCTTATACTCAACTATATCATCTATAAGCTTTTTGTCTAGTTTTGTATACTCTATAAGTGGCAAAGCGACATTTTCTCTAAGGTTTAGCGATGAAAACAATGCCCCATACTGAAACATAACACCCCACTGCGATATAAGCTTGATACTTTGCTTATGGCTTATGGTGCTTATGTTTTGAGACAAAACCTCTATCTCTCCACCACTTAAACCTTGAAGCAATAACATTTGCCTTAGAAGTGTAGTTTTACCGCAACCACTAGGTCCTAATATGCCATAGATGGAGCCTTTTGGGATGGTTAGGTTTAAGCCATCATGAACCACTTTTGTACCAAAAATAGTCTTAGTATCCATAACTTTTATGATAGCTTCCATTATATCCCTAAGTTTGTAAAGATTACAGAAAAAACTGCATCACAAATAATAACCGCAAATATCGCCTCAACAACACTTCTAGTCGTATTTATACCAACACTTTGAGTATCATCTTTTACCCCAAAACCTCTATGGATCCCGATAGATGCTATCAAAAATGCAAAAAATGGACCCTTCGATACACCTATAAGGTAGTGTTTAAAATCGACCACCTCATTAAACCTATCTATAAAAAGAGCTATGCTGATATCTAGATGGATATTTGCTATAAACATACCCGCCATAACAGAGACTATATCTGAGATAAATATCAAAATAGGTAGCATTAGCATAAGGGCAAAAACTCTAGGTAAAACCAAAAATCTAAACGGCTCAAACCCCATAGTTCTCATCGCATCTATCTCTTGAGTTATCTTCATAGCACCTATTTGAGCTGTATAAGATGAAGCACTTCGCCCTGCTATAACTATGGCGGTTATCACGGGTGAGAGTTCTCTTAGGCTTGTTATACCTATCATATCTACTATAAATATATTTGCCCCATACATTTTTAGCTGATAAGCTGCTTGATAGGCTATAACAACACCTATCAAAAAACTAGTAAGCACAACGATACCAAGGGCTTTTATGGCACTTTCATTTATCTCAAAAGCTATCTCTTTGTATCTTATGGTTTTTAGGTTTGATAAAGCAAGTGTTATGTGTGTAAACATCTCACCTAAAAATGTTAAAAACATCAAAAATTCACCAAAAAATGAGATAGTTTTTCTACCTATATACTCTAAAAAACCCTCTTTGTGGTACATTAGCTCCACATCTTTGGTTGCTCTTTTTTTACCTACAAGCTCAAAAAGATCTCTATGCTCTTTTTTCTCTAGCGATATTTGGGTAGTTTTAGTGGTTGATTTGAGTGAATTTTCTATATTTTGCAGATATATAACCGCGGCACTATCTAGCTCATCTAAAGATTTAAGATCAAAGCTTACTGTTTGAAAAGGGGTAAAATCTATACCTTTAATAACCTCTTGATATTTTGGGATAGTATAAAGAGTTAGGCTATCTAAAAAAATTAAACTTAGCCTATTCTCCTCTTTTTTAATCTCCAAAAAATCGTGTTTCATAGTCCACTAAAAATCTCTCTCTAAAAGCTTATTTACTTTTAGTATAGTTATGATTCTATCTTGTTGTTTACCTACACCATCTATGATAGTCTCTTCATCGGCTGAAGTATCTGGTGCTGGACCTATATCTTTTTTACTTATCCTAAGAGCCATCGTTAGCCTATCTATAACAAAACCTGCTATGCCATTGCCATCTCTCATAACGATAAATCTAGTATCTTCAGTGTGGTTTTGTGGTGGCAAACCAAACTTTAGTCTCAAATCTATCAGAGGTATAACCGCACCTCTCATGTTAAAAACACCTATAACATACTTAGGAACTTGCGGAACTCTAGTCCATGGAAATGGTTTTATAATCTCTTGAATAGAGAGTATCGGCACTGCAAACTCTTCATCTCCGATGATAAAACCAACAAGTTGAACTATATCATCGGTGTAGATATCTTTTGCATCTAGAGATTTGCTTTGTCTGCTTATGACTTCTTTTAGTTTATCGCTCATTTTAAAAACTCCGATTTAAAGTTGATATTTCTAGAAACAACACTAGCTAAATAGTCTGGTGAGTATGGCTTAGTGATATACTCGATCATACCCGACTCAACACCTCGCATACGGTCTGATTTGCTTGTTCTAGATGTTACTGCTATAAGTGGTAGGTTTTTATAGCGGTTGTACTTTTTGATCTCAGATGCTAGAGTATAGCCATCCATTCGTGGCATCTCAATATCTATAAGAACAGCATCAAATATATGATCACCCTGTTTTAGTACTCCAAGAGCATCGGCTCCATCAACCGCCTCAACGGTGCTAACACCTAGTGGCTCAAGTGATTTTTTCATAATATTTCTATCGGTTTTAGAATCATCAACTATAAGTATCTTATAATCACTCGCTTGAGTCTTCTCATGAGTAATAGCAGCAGCTGCACTACTTGAACCTATAACATTTTTCTTAATACTCTTAGCTATCTCCATAAGGGCAACAACATCGACTATAAGTGTAACATTTCCATCACCTCTTATGGTTGCCCCTGCTATACCATCTATACCCTTTAGATACTCTCCAAGAGATTTTATAACAATCTCCTCTTGACCAACTAGAGTATCTACGATAAGACCTATCTTTCTAGTACCTAAACCTAAAACTACAACATAGGCATACTCGCTACTCTCTAAAATCCTCTCAACTTCAAAGATATCACCGATATGAACAAGAGCTAAAACCTCATCTCTTAGTCTCATAACCGATCTACCCTCAACAGTATAGACCTCATCTATAGAGATCCTAACAGTCTCTAAAACCGAAGCTAGTGGTATAGCATAGTACTCCTCTTGCACACCGACTAAAAGAGCCTGTATAATGGCAAGAGTTAGCGGGATTTTAAGTTTTATAGATGTTCCAACCCCTAATTCACTATCTACATCTATGATGCCATTTAGTTTCTCTATGTTTGTACGAACCACATCCATACCAACACCACGACCAGAGACATTAGTAACAACAGTAGCTGTTGAGAAACCTGGCTTAAATATAAGAGCAAAAGCCTCTTTATCACTCATAGTATCAGCCTCTTTTTCGGTGATAACTCCACTCTCCAATGACTTAGATTTTAACACCTCAGGATCAAGCCCTTTACCATCATCATCTATCTGTATAACTATCTGGTTACCTTCATTGTAGGCTTTTAGCTTAACAGTTCCAACCTCTTTTTTACCTTTTTTAACCCTCTCGCTAGATGTCTCTATACCGTGATCACAAGAGTTTCTGATGATGTGAACTAGCGGGTCACCAACCTCTTCGACTATAGATTTATCAAGCTCAGTCTCTTCACCATATATCTCAAGCTCTATCTTTTTATCTAGCTCACGGCTAAGATCTCTTATCATTCTAGGGAATTTGTTAAAGACTTTACCAATAGGCAACATTCTTGTTTTCATAACTGCTATCTGAAGGTCTGTTGTAACAAGTGAAACTATAGATACAACTTGGTTTAGCTCTTCTAAAAAGGCTTCGCCTTCGTATCTCTCTTCAACATCATCGTTTATTTTTATGAGTCTGTTTTTAGCTAGAACAAGCTCACCTATAAGGTTCATCAGATGATCAAGCCTGTTTACATCTACCCTTATAGTCTGCTCAGCAGGTTGAGCTTTTTTGGTTGGCGAAGCTGCTTTTGCATCAGTATTTTCATCATTTGTTGCTGTAGTAGATGCTTTTGGAGTCGGTTTTGTAACCATAGGAGCTTTTGTCTCTGACTCTTTCTTGCTCTCATCTTGCGAGGAGTTTTTCGCCTCTCTTTTTGCCTTATCTTCGGCTTGTCGTTGAGCTAAAAGTCTCTCTATCTCAGCCTCTACCTCTTCAGCCGACATACTCTCATAGTCTGGCTCATCTTCTGTTGCCTCACTCTTTTTAGGCTCATCTTTAGCTGGAGTTTCTGGCTCTTTAGTAGGCTCAACCTCTACACTAGATATATCTTTACCGCTACTACAAGCATCTAGTCTTGCTACACAAGCAGAGACATCGACTCCGCCATCACTTTGAGTATCTCTAATATTGCCTAGAAGTGTTTTCATAAGGTCGATTGATTCTAAAACAACATCCATAATATCTGGAGTTATAACAAGCTCACCATGTCTAGCTTTGTTTAAAACATCTTCCATATGGTGAGTCAAATGTGTCAAAATATCAAAATTTAAAAAAGATGAAGCACCTTTAATTGTGTGTGCAACTCTAAATATTCTGTTTAAAAGATCCAAATCCTCAGGGCTATTCTCTAGCTCAACCAAATCTTGGTCAAGTTGCTCTACTAGCTCAAAAGACTCAACTAAAAAGTCTTGTAATATCTCACCAAATTCATCCATCATAAACTCCTATTTCATATGAGCACGAACAACTCGTGCTACCTCTTCGTTAAATTTGTCGGCCTTAAACTTAACCAAATAAGCCTCTCCTCCAGCTTCAGCTCCACGAATCGCACCAAAACCATCACTAATAGATGAGTTAAAAACTATAGGTATATCGCTAAATCTAGCATCATCTTTTACTCTAGCAGCAAAATGAAAGCCATCAACTCGTGGCATCTCAACATCAGATATAATAATCTTTAGCTTGTTAGATAGGTCATCTTCATAGATCTCATATAGCTCATCTAGCTTCTCAATAGCATCCTCGCCATCAGTCGCTTCTATGGTGTTAAAGCCCATACTAACAAGCGCCTCTTTTACTATCTTTCTAGCAGTAGAGCTATCATCTAGTACCATAGCTAAGCCATCAAACTTCTCTGTATGTTTTAGTTTATGTTGAGTCTCTGGCTCATAAAGACCCAAATCCTGTATAACACTCTCAAGGTCAAGTATCAAAAGAACATTTCCATCTTCTATCTGAGTAACACCTGTTAGTTTGCTACCATCAAGCTCTGAGCCATCACCCATAAATGATGTCGGCTCTATATCGGCCCAGCTTATTCGCCTAATCCTTTTTGCCTCATGGACTACAAAACCTATAAGTACATTGTTAAACTCAGCTATGATAATTCTAGAGTTCTCTCTCATCTTTTCAGGCTCTTTTATACCCATCCATTTAGCTAGATTAACTACAGGTATAACAGCACTTCTAAGATCAAATATCCCCTCTATATAACTAGGTGTTCCAGGTAGTTCTGTTAGGGTTGGGTACTTTATAATCTCTCTTACTTTTGAGACATTTATACCGTATATACCCTCATAAACCCCATCTTCTTCTTGTTTAAATATACGAAAATCGACAAGCTCCATCTCATTGGAGCCAACTTTTAGTGCACCATCTAAAGCCATATGTTCGCCTTATAATAATTTTTCTACTATAAACTTATCTGTTGATTCTACTATAAAGTATCTTTGATTACAAGCAAAAGCTGCTAAGTTGATATATGTAAAACCATCTATCTCAAATCTCTTGTTTTGGTGAAAATGCCCCTCTACAAAATAATCACACTCAAAACCGCTAAGCCTATTTTGCATAAACTCAAAAAAACCACTAAACTCCCTACAGTCGTCTTTTTTGGCTAAGTACTCATCTAGTTTTTTTAAGATTTTATGATTTAGTAGCCTATCTAGCAAAGATAAAAACCTCAAAACAGAACTATTTCTGATGATAGCTGAGTAGATATGGTACTTTTTACTATTTAGATTATCGCCGTGGCTTAAGAGTACTTTTTTGCTACCAAAACTCATAGTTATGGGCTGAGACTCTATAGGAAAAACTTTTACTTTTGGAAAAATCGTTGCTAGATTAAAGTCGTGATTACCCTCAAGATATACAACTTCAATGTTTTTTGATATATTGTTTAACAAAGATATAGCTTCACTATTTTGCTTATGAGTGTAGCTAACTTCACCAAAAAGAGTGTCGAAAATATCGCCCAAAAGTATAAGCTGAGTCGGCTTTAAATCTTTACTTTTTATAGCTTTTAAAAACTCTAAAAAATGGACTCTTTTGTGCGAATAGTGTGCATCGCCTACTAAAAAAGCCCCCTCTTTTAACTCAAGGAACATAGGCTATATCTGGCACTCCCAAGCTCTCATCTAACCCTAACATAATGTTAGCATTAACCAAAGCGGCACTTGAAGCACCTCTCATAAGGTTATCTATGGCACTAGATATAAACAAAACATTGCCATTTCGCTTTACAAAAATATCGCAAAAGTTTGTCCCCGCGACACTTTTCATATCTACAGGCTCTTTTAAAACTCTAACAAACCTAGCATCTTTATAAAACTCCTCTAAAACCTCTAGCTCATCAAAACTACCATCAACCTGCAAGTATATAGAGCTTAACATCCCTCTAGTAACGGGGCAAAGATGAGGGACAAAACTGATTCTGCTAAGGTCTATGCCTAGCTTATGAGCTATCTCTGGAGCATGTCTATGCGAGAGTGGATTGTAAGCAAATAGATTTTCATGTACATTTACAAAGTGTGTAGTTTCGCTTAGTTTTTTACCCGCTCCACTAACTCCTGTTTTAGCATCTATGATAATGGGGCTATCTTTTTTTATATAGTTTAAAAAAGGGAGTATCGCTAAGATAGATGAGGTTGGAAAGCACCCTGGATTTGCTACTAACTTTGCACTCTTTAGCTCACTCATAAAAAGCTCTGGGAGTCCATATATAGCATGAGTTAAGTTTAGCTCATCTGTATGTTTTGTATAGTGTTTTTCATAAATCTCAAGTGGAAGTCTATAATCAGCCGATAAATCAACGACTTTTAAACCTTTTGCTATAAGTGGCTTTACAAACTCCATCGCCGCTTTATGTGGAAGTGCTAAAAACACTAACTCACAGTGGAGTGTACACTCAAGCACATCGGCTTTTTTAACCTCTATATCGCTAACACTTTTAAGTGATGGGTGGAGCGATGATAGCGTAGTACCACCCTCACTATTTGCCACATAGTTTAGGTTAAAAATAGGGTGTTTTAGCACCATCTTAACAAGCTCAAGCCCTGTATAGCCACTAACTCCTATGATACCTACATTTATACTTTTCAAAAGCATATCTCCTTGTAGCACACCTCTACAACCTCATACTCTTTTAGCCCTGCTGGGAGTTTGATCTTCACCTCATCCCCCTCTTCTTTACCTAAAAGCTGTTTTGCTAGTGGAGAGTTGTACGATATCAGCCCTTTATCAGGGTTGCTCTCACACCCACCAACTATGGTGTAGCAAACCTCTACATCCATCTCTACATCATTTAACACTATAGTTGAGCCAAAGCATACTCTTGTGTGGTTTAGCTCCTTTGGATCAACTAGTTTTGAACAAGCAAAAAGTTCACCTAACTCATTTAGCCTCATATCTATGTTGGCTAACATCTCTTTAGCCGCATGGTACTCAGCATTTTCTTTTAAATCCCCTAGCTCTCTTGCACTCTCAAGCTCTCTTAGAGTTTGTGGTCTTTTTACATCTTTTAGCTCTTTTAGCTCTGATTGAAGTTTTTCATACCCAAAAAGTGTCATTGGTTCTATTTTTTGCATAACTCTACTCACAATTTTTTAACTAATTATAGCACTTTATTTATCTACTAATTAAAATCTAAATAAAGTTTTTAGAGCCTTTTATAAGCTCTAGTGTATCAAAAGCGATTTGTGGATTTAGTCTTATAGCAGACTGTTTAAGTGCATAAAGCAAGATCTCAAGATCTTGAGTCTGCTCATCTTTGTAGATTTTTTCTAGTATATATTTTGCATCTAAAACTCTAAGGTTTCTTGCGACTCCTAGATTTTTATGAATGGCATCGTGAAGGTTTTCTATATTATTTTGATGATATTTTTCTATAAATATAAGTATCTGTATAACAAAATCTTCTAAAAGTGGCTTGATTGTAGCTTCATCTAAGTCAAGCTCACCCTTAGCTAACTCTATATCAAAAGCCAACTCCTCAAGTTCAGGGTGGCTTTTAAAAAATGTCTCACACTCTAGTTTTAACTCTTCCATAGAGAGCATTTTATCATAATTTAAACTATAAAGCTCTAGTTATTATTTTATTTAGTCTTGAGATAAAACCACTCATATCTTCAACCTCAAGCCCCTCATATAGTTTTGCTTGATCTAGTAGTACACTAGCAGCATCGGCTAGTAAGTTTTGATCTCTACTCTCTTTTAGTTTTACTATAAGTTCGTGTTTTGGGTTTATCTGAAGTATCGGCACTAATGGTGGCATATCGGTACTTTGTCCCATCTGCTTCATAATCTTTGCCATCATATAGTTGTGATCTTCTGTATCCTCTTTGATCTTTACTGGTGAATCAACAAGATCAAAAGTAACCTCAACTTTTTTGACTCTCTCACCTAGAGTGTCGCTAAGCTCTTTAGCTAAACTCTCATACTCTTTAGCTAAACTCTCATTTGCTTTTTTATCATCTTCACTCTCTTCTAAAACTGCATCATTGATAGATACAAACTTATACTCTTTATACTCACTAACCATAGGAAATACTATAGTATCAACCTCTTCGTTTAGTAGTAGTACATCGATACCGCGAGATTTAAATCTCTCAAGTGAAGGTGAGTTTTTAAGCATAGATAGAGATGATTTTGAAGCTATATAGTAGATCTCTTTTTTACCCTCATCAACACCTTTTAAAAACTCCTCAAACATAACTTTACCATCAGAGTTTAGAGTGTTAAACTTCATAAGTTCAAGCAGTCTCTCTCTGTTACCAAAGTCGCTATAAAGCCCCTCTTTTAGGACATTTCCAAACTCAGCAAAAAAAGTATCATACTTAGCTTTATCATCTTTTGCCATTTTTGCTAGTTCGCTTAAAACCTTTTTAACTGAAGCATTTTTTATCTTTGCTAAAACCGCATTTGATTGCAGTATCTCTCTTGATACATTTAGCGGTAGATCTTTTGAGTCTATAACACCTCTTAAAAACCTTAAGTATGTTGGCATAAGCTCTTTTTCATCATCGGTTATAAAAACACGGTTTATATAGAGTTTTATACCACTTTGATAATCTACTCTATATAGATCCATAGGGGCTTTACTTGGTATATAAAAAAGAGTTGTGTACTCTATGGCACCCTC